>ERZ827528.69-NODE-69-length-137710-cov-10.259722_pt1 | contig 137710 bp, 94 predicted proteins | sample MGYA00519768_ERZ827528 | MGnify/ENA primary metagenome ERZ827528 (study PRJEB31778, sample SAMEA3449343) | human gut metagenome | biome: human gut; feature: human-associated habitat; material: faeces | place: United Kingdom | collected 2010/2012 ...
TACAAGGGCGCCGGCTGGGGCACGATCATCTACTTTGCGGCGCTGTCCGGCGTAGATAAATCCCTGCTGGAGGCGGCGGAGATCGACGGTGCGGGAGCGGTTCAGAAATTCCTGCATGTGGGCTGGCCGCTGCTGAAGCCGACCACCATTTACGTCCTGACGATTTCCATCTACGCCGGTCTTTCCATGTTCACCGAAAGCCTGATGGTTTTCGGCACCAACAATTCTCCCAAGAACTACGGACTGACCATCGTGGGCTACCTGTATCGCTACGGCTTTGAAAAGGTCGATAAATTCGGCTTTGCCAGCGCCGTGGGTCTGGTGCTGCTGGCAGGCGCGATGATCATCACCGTGGCCCAGCTGTACCTGACAGGAACCATCGGCCGTCGGAAGGAGGCGTAAGGATATGCGTAAGAAAAAGAGCGAAAAGAACGTCGGTTACAATCCTGCGGCGCGGTTCTTCCTGATGCTGTTTTTTGCGGTAATGGCCATTCTGATCCTGGTCCCGCTGTACGCGCTGCTGCTGGGCACCTTTAAGGGCGGCGCAGAGCTGTTCGTCAGCGGCCTGAATCTGGATCCCACGCCGGATCTCATCATCCCGGCCGATCACCGGGTCCAGCTTGCCTGCGGCGGCTTCGGCGGTAAGGTTACGACCGAACTGGTCGAGAATGGCGGAACCGGACTTGTTGGTCTTGTCTGCCACGCCACCGGCGTTCGCCAGTTCGCCCTTTTCGTCGCCGCCCGCATTGCCGCGGATCATGTCGATGGTGGCCGAACGCAGTTCGCCCAGATTCACTTCCATCTTGATGAGCACCTGCGTGCCGACGCCTTCACCTTCACGAATCAGGCCGAGCAGAATATGCTCCGTGCCGATGTAGCTGTGGCCGAGCTGCAGGGCTTCACGCAGGCTGAGTTCCAACACTTGCTTGGCGTGCGAAGTGAACGGAATGTGGCCGTTGGACGAGGCGTTGCCCTTGCCGATCATTTCGATGACCTGCTTGCGGGTGGCCTCAAGCTCCACGCCCTTGGAAGCGAGCGCCTTGGCGGCCACGCCTTCACCTTCGCGAATCAGGCCGAGCAACAGGTGTTCGGTGCCGATGTAGTTGTGCTGAAGGGACCGTGCCTCTTCCTGCGCCAACACAATCACGCGCCGTGCACGGTCTGTAAACCGTTCGAACATGCTTGTCCTTCCTCAAGTTACACTGCGCCCCACTTTACCGATTCACAGTGACGTTTACGGTGATATTCCTCACTTTCCGCTCAGAACGTAGGCGAAATTCGATGAAATTCAGTGAAATCGTGCGATTGGGGGTTCAAGGGCGGTTTTGCGGGCGTATGATGCCGCCAACTATCGCATTCCCGTCGCATTCCTGCCGTGTTCCCGTCGCAAACTGCCACAAACCTGTTGCGCTCAACACCATACGCGGTTTACACAGTATGCTTGAAGCAGGTGCGCCGGTGATGGCGCTGAGAACCATGCCGCTGAAGGAGGCAACCCATGGTGGACGAAACTACTGCAACTGCAACCAATGCAACCACTCCCCTGGCCGACATTGTGGTCGGCGTGGATGGTTCCGATGAATCGTTCGCCGCTTTGAAGTGGGCCATGCGCGAGGCTTCGCTTACCGGGCAGAGCATCAATGCCGTGTTCGGTTGGACGCACTCGTGGGACACGAATTCCGACGAGCCGGATAGCGACGAATCCTGGGCGCACGTACGCCATGAGATCGCGGACGAACTGCGCTCCTGGGTCGAGCAGGCCAGCGACGGCATCGATTTTGACCCGGAACGCTTGAAGATGACTTCCGTGCGCGCTTCGGGCACGTCCGCACTGTTGCAGATCGGCAAGGACGCGCAGCAGATTGTGGTGGGCAGGCGTTCGTTGGGCCGTGTGGCCCGCTGGTTCATGGGTTCGCTGTCCGCATCGCTGGCGGAAACGGCGCAAGTACCGGTTACGGTGGTGCGTATTGCGGGCAGTGAGGATGAGACCGTTGCCGACGAGATTGCGAATTCGCTTACCCCGTCGAATGTGACGGTGCATTACACGCAGGGTGCTTCGCCCGCCAAACCCGCACAACGCCCGGTGGTGGTTGGCGTGGACGGATCGTCTACGTCGCTGCGCGCGCTGGATTTCGCGGTGCGGCATGCGCGTGTTCATGAGCTGCCGTTGCATGTGATGTTCTGCTGGCAGCTGCGTGATTTGGGTGCGGTTCCGGGCCATGAGACCACGGTGCCGAGCACTGAGGAAGGCCAGGCGTTCGCGGAGCAGGTGTTGAACGAGCTGATCGCGAAGGCTGATATTCCGGGCGATGTGGATGTGGTGGCGAATGCGTTCCACATTCCGGCATCGAAGGGTTTGATCGCTGCGTCGCGTTATGCGAGCCATGTGGTGGTTGGGTCGCGTGGCCTGACCGGTATGGACGCGCATTTCCTGGGGTCGGTAAGCCGCCAGATCATTAATTTTGCCGAGTGCCCGATCACCGTGGTGCACTGAGCGCCGGTTGCCGGCAGTAACTGTGACGGGATTACAGCAACCGTGACTAAGCGGCAACAACTGTGACTAGATGACAATGACTGTGACTGGAGTGACGGAATCCGTCACCTCGGTCACAGTTGTTGTCACGATCACCTCGCGTTGTTGCAACACCAGTCACAGTCGTTGCCGCAACCACCACATCGCTTATTCGCCACGTATTCGCCACGTATTCGCCGGGTTGCCGTATAGCACCCATAGCTGGATTCACCGCGTCGGATTACTGAATCGGCGCGAACAAAACGCGAATTGACGGCACGATGCGGTACGGCGAGTCCAGGTGCATTTCCGTCGGTGCTCATGCGTACCTGTTCGCCCCGCCTGCATCCGCCCCCCCACATCATCTGCCCACTTGCCCCGCCTGCCCCACATGCCACCTGCCACCTTGTTGTCATCGGCGTCCATGCGGCTGCGGCAATACAGGCGGCGCACCGCAGGGAACCCCGGCCTCGCGTAGCTTCCGTTCCAACGGCACGCGCCGTACCACGTCATCGAAAGTAAAACGAACAACGGCGCTGACACCGCATCGATACAACATCTGCGATCGCTCACGTTCGTCCTCAACAATCGCGGCAATCGAACGCCCGCCCGTCATGCTGGGATCCACGTACTTTTGCTGACCGTCCAGTTCGCCGACCACAATCCGCCCGTCCGGCAAATACCACGCAAAATCCACGCGTCTCACCTTCCGTGCGCCATCCGGCCCTATGCACGTGAATTCCACTTGCTGCTCCGGCCAAGGGAAACCAAGCTCAAAGATGACGGCCAGAGCAAACGACTCGCCACCGTTTTCGCTCAATCCTCGCGCCTTGCTCATGACGAATGCCGGCAAATGCCGGTTGCGCCCAACGTAGGCTTGACTGCAGTACTCCAGAAACGCAGTACTGTCAACAGAATTTTGCCGAATCGCCGATTCGAATACGGGGAATGCGTCATGGAACGCTTCCGTTCGCCCGCAGTCGAAAAGCGTGCGCGTGGGATCGGTGACCTGCGTGTTGTTGTGCATGGTGACATGGTTCATGTGCCGTGCCGGAAGATAGATACGGCGCAGCTGCGAATGCGTGGCTCGATTGGGATTGCCGTATGGCTTTGCGATGGTGATGACGCCGCTCTTATGAAGATACGCGGAATGGTCGAGTCCCCAAACCGCGGCTGCCGATATGCCGGCGATGATAGTTCCAGGCTTTTCGCGGCATAACGTGCTACCGATGTGTTGCACTTTGCTGATGTGGTTGAGCATGCTCCAATATTCGGGTTCCGCATACATGCCGCGATGAGGGGTAACAAGTTCGCAGCTCTCTGCCATTCGGCGTACGGTGACGCGTTCGGTATTTGAGCGAGGTGTGTAGCATTGGCGCGCTTGGTGGGCTTGGCGTACTTGTTGCTTGATGTGCAGGCGCATGGTCATGGATTTACCGTAGAGGGATTGGGTTGCGATTATCCACTCGAATCGGGGGTTGTGGTCGACACGCGGTGAGGGTACGGAATAAGGGGCGGAATAAGCGGAAACGAACGGCTGTGATGCTTGGAGCTGCGGGCGATAACTGTGACCAAGTGACAGCAACTGTGACTGGAATGACAATGACTGCGGCCAAGCGGCGACAACTGTGACGGGATCACAAACACTGTGACGGGATTACAAACACTGTGACGGGAGTGCGGAAACCGTGACTAGATGACAATGACTGTGACTGGGGTGACGGAATCCGTCACCTCGGTCACAGTTGCCGTCACGATCACCTCGCGTTGTCGCAACACCAGTCACAGTGCTGCCCCCCCCAGCCGCGCACCACGGCACAACCGTCACGGCAAACCCCGGAAAACCGCCATTCCCGGCACCTCCGAATGGGGGCTCTCACAGCCAAACCACCTACGGAAGCGGCCAACCACCTACGGAAGCTGCCAACCCCAAATGGGGACTTTCACAGCCAGCCATCACAGAACAGCAAACCAGTCAACCATGAATGTGGACTTTCACAGCCGATTGGGGTGGTTAGCGGCGGACGGATTGAATTACTGCAGGGTTAGTGACAACTTCCGTGATAAAAATGACAATTTCTGTCACATTCGTCACGGAAGTTGTCATCAACCCGCAGTAGTTGTCACTAACCCAGCAGAAAACGAATCAAGGGGCCAAAACGAGACCAAAGCGAGACCGAATAATCCGATGATCAGGCAGGATCAACCGGTTCTAGGCCGCCTAAGCCACCCAGTCCAGACAATCCAGACAGTCCAGACAGTCCAGACAGTCCAGACAGTCCAGACAATCCAAACAATCCAGACAATCCACCCAGTCCAAACAATCCAAACAATCCAAACAGTCCAAACATTCCAGACAATCCACCCAGTTCAGACAATCCAAACAGTTCAGATAGGCCACCTCGACCCTTTGGACGCTCCACTCACCTAGCGTTTGCTGCGATGCTTGGGACCCCGATGCGTGGGACCCCGATGCGTGGGACTGCGATGCTTGGGGCGTGACTTGCGGTAGACGCGCCCGGAGTTGTGCGATCCGGTGGATTCGCGGGCGCTGTGGCTGCGCACAAACCAGGTGCCGAGCGCGATCAGGGCCGCGAGCACCAGCAATGCCACGATGATCGTGGCGAACACCATGGTGGTCGGATCATCGTATTGCGTGTTGTCCGGCGTGGTCGGGTTCGGAATACGATGCCCGCGCACGAGCAGTCGATGCGAGTTCACGCCGTATGGCGTGCAGGTGATGAGCGTGGCGAAGTCGAGCGAAGTGCTGATGTTCAATGCGCTCAGGTTGTCCGGCAGGACCACTTTGATCTGATCGACCTGGTACGTGTACGTTTCGTCGAGCACGTGGAAGGCGAAGGTGTCGCCTTTTTTCAGCTCATCCAAACCAGTGAATAGTCGCGCGGACGGCAGGCCGGTATGGCCGGAGATCACCGCGTGCGTGGTCGGCCCGCCGACCGGCAGTGAGGTGCCCGCCAAATGCCCGGTGGCAACCTGCAGCACGCCTTCATCGGTGCCGTGGTAGATCGGCAGTTTCACTTTGATGCGGGGAATGGTCACGTACCCCATGATGCCGGTGCCGGTAATGTCGAGCGTCTCGTTGTATTCGTGCTTCTGTTCGTCGTTCATGTGCCAGCGATCGCTGGTGGCGGCGAGTTTGAGGTTGTAGGCGTGGGCGGCGTCGAGGAGTTTTTTCTTCTCCGCTTTACTCATGTCGTTGGTTTTGGCCACATAACCGGCCACCGCGTAGGACTGGTGCATGCGGTTCCACCAGTCGGCCACGGACGGGTAGGCGATGAGGCCAAGTCCGCCGATAAGCACGATGACAAGGAAGCCGATAAGAATGTTCAGGCCGAGGTTGTCTTTGTTGCGTTTTTTGCGACGGTCGACGCGGGTCATCGTTTCCGATTGCTGCGCGTCGGTTTCGGGGGCTGTTGCGTCGGTTTCGGGGTTCGCGGCGCCTTCGGATGCAACGCTTTCGGCGTCGCTATCCGTTATCTGGCGTTCTTTACGGCGTTTGCCGGTATGTTTCTCATTCGAGTCGAACATCACTCGCTATCGTCCGGGGAGGTTTGTGTCGCGGCGTTTTTCGTGGTGTTCTTCTTGCGTACCACGACGGTGATTGCAATGCCTGCAGCGGCCAGTACGACTACGATCACGGCAATAATGGCAACGCTCGCACCGGTTTTCGCCGATCCGGTCTTGGCGGTGTTGGTTACTGTGTAATCGTTGTTTTCACGGTCGACGAGCGCGGTGTAGTTGCCCGGCACGTTCGCTTCGACCACGGTGTACTCGTGCTTGGTTTGCAAGCCCTTCCACGTGTATTTCCAGTCGTTGGCGTTGTTGAGCATGATGGAATCGTAGATCTTGCCGTCTTGCAGCAGGTTCATCGTCACGCTTTCGGGGCGCTTGGGCTGATCCTTGTCTTTCCACACTTTGGTGACGCTGATGGTGGTGGTGGGCGGGACCGCGCAGTCGGCTTTCGGTTCGATGCTGAGGGTGCGCTGTTCGGCGGCGGGCTTGTGTACGTTCGGCAGGGCGACGAGCATGGCGGCGGTCTGGCAGGTGAGCACGTTGCCTTGGTAGGGGGCGACGACCGCGAGGTAGAGGCCGTCCTTCAGTTGGTTGAAGGTGGCAACACCGGCGCTATCGGTTTTGAGCGTGTTTTCCGCGGCGGGCTTGTTTACGGCGATGTACCCGGCCATGGTGTTGGCGAAGTCGCGCAGGGTTTGCTGGTCGGCGTTGAGAATATCCCAATCCACCGGGTATGCGGTGTGGTTGGCGAAGTCGTCGGTGGGCGTGTAGCCGCCTTTGGCGGACCAGTCGGCCAGACGGTACAGGTTGATGTCGGCGTTGTTGAGCGCGGCTTCCTGGTATTGGTAGGTGACGGTGAGGCTGCCTTCCGCGGTGGCGGCGGTGGCGGCGGGCGCGCTCAAGCCGATGGTTGCGAGCATGAGTGCGAACATGCAGCACAACGCCATGATGATGCGGTGCTTTGCCGTTCTGTTGTTCATCTCTGCCCTCTCGTTGTGGCTTGTCATTTCTTTCCCCTCGTCGGAAGTTCCCTAGTTTTCCTGGTCAGGGTCCTTAGGATGCGGACAGCTGGCAACCGTGTTCGGCGCGTTTGCTGGCCATTCGTAACATAAGGACAAGTTCAGGGCACACGGCTCAACATATGTTGTGTTGGGCGACGTGGTTGGGCACAACGTGCGCTGTGATGCCTTTGATAGGCGGGTACAACGTGTGTTGTGTGTAGTTGGGTGCGGTTGGGCGCTGACGGCCGGATCCGGTGCGTAGCCGGATCCGGGTCATGTGCGTATTAAGTTATTTTGGCTTTTGCCGTGGGGTGGAATCAAGCGGATGCCGCAATAGCAGGCCCAAATCTTCACCCATTGAACGACCACTATTGAAGCATCGCGCTTGACCCACGTCTATTTTCTTGGCTGGCCGTGGCTACGCTCAGCGAGCGTTGCGACGACGGACAGCGAAGGCGATGCCGAAGGCGGCAACCAGAACGATGGCAGCGCCAGCAGCATACAGGATCGTGGTGCCCATACCACCGGTGGACGGCAGCGAGGAGCCCTTAGTGTTCTTGATGACGATGGCTGCAGTACCAGTCTGCACGTCACCCGTACCGGCGGTGCCGTCCACAGTGACATCAATCTTGGTCAAAGCATCCGTTGCCGTTCCAGCCCAATTCTGTCCATTGGCAGTGGTCGCGGAAATCTTGACTTCGAAGTCCTTTGCCGGCAGGTTGTAGCCTGCAGGAGCCTTGATTTCCTTCAGCGTGTAGGTGCCATCGTCCAGACCGGTGACGGAGAACAGACCGTTATCGTCAGAGGTCAGCGTGGAGCCGCCTTCCTCAGTAGCAGACCAAGAAGTGACCTTGTTATTCGAATCGACCACTGCGTACTGGTTATTTGCATTCCTCAGCTTGAATTCAGCACCCTGAAGCTTGGTCGTATCCGCATCGGAATCGACCTTGGTGGTATCGAGCTTGTAGGTGAAGACGATGACCTTGTCTTCCGGGGTCTCGCCGGTGGGCTGATTCTCGCCCTGGCCGGACTGATCAGGCTTGTTGGAGTAGGTGAGCTTTGCGGTGTTCACGTTGCCAGGAAGGCCAATCTCAGCAGAGGCGTTCAGCTTCGCGGTGTAGTCCACAATGATGTACTGGCCCTTGGCAATGTCACCGTTATTAACGGTCTTCAGGTTGTTAGTGGAAACTGTGAAGGACTTGGCGCTATCTTCGCTAGTAGTCACCTGGGAGACAGTGAAATCCTTCGTAACGTCAGTATCTTTGTTGTCGACAACCTTATCGTCGGAGAGGTAAACCTTCACATCCGCCGGAGCGTCGAAGCCCTTGCCCAGAGTATCGGTGAACTTGTACACGTAAGTCGTGTACTGACTCATGTCCGGCACAGAACCGATCAGGTGGAACGGAACCTTATCACCGATGTTGTAATCAGCGACATCGTTGAAACCGTTGCCATAATCGCCAGTCACGCTCTTCTGGTTTTCCTGAACCTTCTTTTCGAGGGTCGGGACCGAGGTCTTGTCCTGAATCGTGATATCGCTGGTGATGGCGAGCACTGCCGGGTTGTAGACAGTCTGGTTACCTTCAGTGGTGGAATCGACAATCAGGTAGTAGCCGGTGGCAAGAGCATTAGCACCATTCTGCAGAGCGGTACCGTCACCCGTCTTGTTCGCCAAAGCGATCTTGGCGACAATGTTGGTGTTCGCGCCATTGGATGCGAAGACGTTCGCGTTGCCGAGTGCCTTCACGAACTCGTCAGAAGTGTTCACATTGGTGAAATAACTGCCAATGGTCTTATCGGCCTTCAACGCCTTAAGGAAATTAGCGGAATCGATGCCAGTGCCCCAGCTGGTGGAGCCAAGGGCCCCACCAGACTCAGCCTGGCTACCAGTGAGGATCTGATATGCAGTGTATGTGTGGTTCTGCAGGTTCGCGGTAGCCGGAACGGTAACCGTCACGGTGTTGTCGGCTGCCATTGCGGAACTAGCCACGCCGGCGAAGCCTGCGACAGCCATGGCTGCGGATGCAGTCACGGCAACAAGGCCTTTGAGTACCTTATTCATTCTTTTTCCTTTACTTTGTTAGTTATATCTTCTCTGATGTTAAGTTTTTAGCCTTTTAGGAGAGGGCGTTCATAGAACAGCTACGGGCCGCCTTCCCCTCTCACAGAGTCGATAATCATGATTGCCGCCTCCTGAGGCTCAAGGCCAGACCGGCCACGGCAATCGCCACTGCGAGCAAGCCCGCAGCGTACATCTTGTTCAACCCTTCGCCGCCCGTGCCAGGCAGGACGACACCAGGGGTGTTGGTAATGGATCCACCATCAACGGTGAACGCCGTGCTCTCTTCGTAATCGGCAGCGGTCTCCTCGAATTGGGAATTCGTGTACCACTTGCCGTTCACATCGGAACCTTCAACGGGTCCGAAACGGAACGTGTGCGGGGTGCTGTCGAGGTTGAATCCGTCAGGAGCCTTGGTTTCGACGAGCTGATACTCGCCCCATGCCAAGCCATGAAGCTCGAACTTGCCCTTCTCACCATTCAGGTCAACGTACTGGCCAGACTGGGTGGAGCAGTCAGAGACACCACCTTCGCCATTCACGCAATCCTTGACAGTTCCGAGATCGTCAGACGCATTCACATATGTGGCAACGCCATTATTCCAAGAGAACGTCTTGATACGGGTCAGCTTCCATTCGGAACCACTTAGCATCTCGTCGTTATACTCGGAGCTCACCTTGTTCCACTTGACCGTACCGGTCTTGCGGGTGTTTGGCAGCTTGTAACCATCTAGTAGCGCGGGTTTCCACGTTGCAGCACCATTCGTGATGGTGATGGTGTACACCGTATCGGACACTTCGTAACCGTTCGGCGCGGTCTTCTCCTGCAGGCGGTACGTACCGTCTGCGAGATCGGAGACCTTGAACTTGCCGGCCTTGGTATCTTCATCCTTCTTGCTGGAAACAGTGCTGTTTTCCAGCACGTTCACCACATTGCTTTGGGTCCGCAACACGGAGGCGACCGCGCGATGCTCGCCTCTGCGGGCAGCAACACGACGGCTACTGTATGCGGCGGTGGAGGTGACGGCACAGCCGGAGGGCGCAGTGCCAAGTATCTCAGTTGCAGTGTTCAACGTCACAATATCGCCACCGTTGAACGCAAAACCACTGTTTGCATCGGGACGATAGAAGGATTGCGGCGTAGTCCAGTTGGCCTTGTCTCTGCGGATTCGGAAACTGGCGCTGGTAGGCATGACCTCATTGATGGTGTACGACACGTAACCATTGCAGCCACTGGCAACCGTCATCTCTTTTCTGTTCGGCGGATCGCCGCTGTCCGACGGCCAATTGCCAGTTGCGGTCTTCCACTCAAGAAACAGCTTCTGACCATTATTCTGGTTGAAGTCATCTTGCATCTTGAAGAACACCGTGGTGGTGGTTGCCGGCGGCTTGGTCACGTTCACCTTCAGGGTGACGGATTTGCCTGCGCGAGTTTCCTTCGCCGTAATCGTCACCGGCGAAGAAGTCACCTTATTCGCGGTCAACGTGACGCTTGTGCCGGTGGTGGTGCTCAACGAGACGTTATCCGCATTGTTGGAAGTGGACCATTCAACAGTGTTGCCTTGAGGAGCCACGGAAGCAGTCAGCTTGAGGGTCTTGCCCTTCTCAAGACTGATTTCCCGATCATTGGTATAGCCGTTAATCAACACGGAAGTCTCTACGGTCACGCCGGAAACATTGACAGTGAACGATGCAGTGACATTACCATCAGCCGACTTCACGGTAATAGTGGTATTGCCGTTGCCAGTTGGAGTGACCAAACCGTTTTCGCTCACTGCAGCCACGGCGCTGTCGGCAGACGACCACGTCAACTTCGCATTGTCAATGGGCGTACCGTTCTGGTCATAGGCCACCGCGTGGAATTGCTGCGCAGTGCTGTTCGTAAACGACGCGGAAATCACTTCGTTATTATTCGCATCAAAGATCTTGACGGACTTGACCTCTGTGCCGGACTGGTCATCGGTGATGGCCCATTCCTCACTCGCAGTATCGCCATTCATCTTGGACAGCTTCCACGCAGAGCCGCCAAGCAGTGTCTCGGTATCCGTGCCATCAACCTTTGACCACTCGATGGACGTGCCGCCCCTCTTATTGGCGATCTTAGCGTTAGTCGAATTGTCACCCGTGCTCGGAAGAAGCTTCTTGTTGGAGTCGGTTATCTCATTGCCTTCTGAGTCGTAAACATTCGTGACAACGCGAGCCGTAGACCCCTCACCACCAGCTGTAATAGCGTAGATGTTGGTGTTCGTGGCGTAGGCCGTGTTATTGGCGGAAACCTCCCGGATGTAGTAGATGGCGTTCGGATTCAAACCGCCGATGCTGAACGAGCCGTTATTGGAGTCATCGTCACCATACGCGTTATCCGTAACTGTCTTAAGCGCGTTACTTTGGTTCTGTGCATCGCTCTTCGAAGCGTACACCGTCCAGGTCGTGCCGCCCAATGCTGCCTGGGTGGAAGCATCGACCTTATCCCAAGCGATAGCCGCGCACTGCGTGGAGTACGAGCCGTTCCACGGCAGGTTATGGCGTTCCTGGTCCATATCAAGAGCCGAAGCGGAGTGGCTGCGCTCGTAATTGACAAACTCGTAGAATTTGCCATCTTGGCCAGTATTACCGACTGCAGCCGGGTTGTACATAGCATAATTACCACCGACCCACACGCGGCCGTTGGTGCTTACATGCGATTCGAAACTACCATTCGGAACAAGAATGCTGCCCAGCATGCCTGCAGCCGGATCGTCATTCGTCGTCAGAGGGAAAGAACCATCCCACACACCATCTGCTTTCTCCGCAGCGGAGTTTGCATCCCTACGTGTTGTTGTACCCGAACCTTGGCCGCCACGAATGGTCACACTGCTGGCATCGGCAAAGTTCCACATAATCTGCTGAGCACGCTTGGCGTAATTAACGTCAGTGTACGAACCGCCCAATTCCTTCGTGGTGTTATTCGTGTCGGTCCACCAGAACCGCCAACCGTTGTGGAAATCCACGTTTCCACCGGTCACGTTAATGACCACGGAAGAAGTGTCCGGAATCTTCTTGAACGAGAAACTAACACCAGTATACGAAGAAGAATCATTGAGCATGCTTGCCGGCAGATTGAACACCTGCATGGAGGATGTGCCATTGCCCACGAATTCGATGATCTTCTCGTGCACACTGCTGATCTTGAAGCTATATGTGCCATCGAATTTGGCGCGTACCAGATCGTTGTAGTACTCGCTGTCGGTAGTTGTCTTAGCGTCAGCCACATAGACGCTCTCCGACTGCTGCTTACTGCAGGTTGCTCAGGTTGCCCGACAAGGTCTTGATATACGAGCCGAAACCATCGAACGTCTCGCCTGTGGAACCAATCTGATTGTCATTCTGTTGCCAGTTGACGGTGCCTTGTGTACCTTCCGGAACATACACGGATGCACGATCGTCATACTTGTACTTGTTCGTATTACTCGAACCTTTGCCGAGAATATCATTTGACGAGCCGCCATATACCGTGGTCTGGTCGCCAGCGATATTAGCCGTGTAATTCGGCTCCGTGGGCTTAGTCTGGCCAATCCAGCCGGCATTACCCCAAGACTGCGCACCGCCAACCCAGTCGATGCTGCTATCGGAGCTGTTGCCTCTCACCTCAAGTGTAGAAGAACCCGTTTTCGGACGGTACTGGCCACCGAAGCCCACAATGCCGAATCGGAAGCCCTTGTAATCCTTGATATAGCCGTTCTTCGCGCCATCTTTATCCGTGTAGTACGAAGTCCATAGACCCTTAAGCGGGTGCATGAGCAGCTTGCCGTTCACTGCGGTCAGGCCTTCGGCTTCAGCAGCATATGAACCAGTAGGACCCGAGGTGTTGTTCATGTCGCCAGAAACCTTCTGACCCACATACATATCGCCACCTGCATACGTGGCGATGCCAGTATCTTCCGTTCCAACGCCGGTGTCCGTCCCCAAGCTCACGGACTTTGGCGTGCAAATACCCGCCTTGCTATTTGCATTTGCAGCGTTAGCGTTACGAGAAGGAGTGACGGAGGTAACCGCCATGGTGGCCATCATGCCGACGGCGACGAGGGTTGCGGTGAGCGCACGGGCCGGTTTTACCCCGTGCTTCAGCGCTACGTGCTTCAGCCGTTCCACCTGATGCCTCATCGTTTCATGCTCCTCAAATAGCTCTATGTACTGAATGTCATCGTCCCCCCCTCTTACCCCTTCGCCGGTGAACTTTTCACGTCATTGGGGAACGCTGAATTCAGTTATTCACAAACCTAAATACGAGAATATAGCGTTCGTTTGCATTGCGCAAATCGACCAACCGGCAAGTTGAGCGGGTTTACCTTGCATCCTGGTTTATTGCTTGCACCCACCCCGCCCCGCAACGGCACAACAATGTGTTTTCGTTGGAAATTCGCGGTTTTTACCGCCTGATAAAGCTGTTTAACAGTGTTATTTTCTTGGGTTCGCCGGAAAAACAATAGATAAATTGCACCTATTTGTCTATATATTCATCACTCACATCCAACAACTATTGACGTTTCACCTATTTTTTATAGCGACTTTTTTACCACCAAATGAGAGCGTTGTCATCACCTATCCTCCATCCCCCACCAATCCCCCCGTCACACACCACCCTTCACCTCCCACAACAGGTTCGCACTCCCCCGTGTTGCAGCACACTCCCCCAGCCCACACCCGGCCACACCATCTACGCTCTACAGCCGCGCCGCATAGCCGCATACCTACGCAACGCCTGCCCGCCACTCATGCAACGCCTGCCCAGCAACCTGCCTATGCCTATGCCTATGCAAAAGGTCGCACCGAATCATCACGATTCAGTGCGACCCACTACGCCACATGCCACAAACAACGCCAATCTCCGCACGCCAGCAGGCAGAGACAAACCACCGTTACGCGCAGTATGACTTGTTCGCAGTATTTACTTGTTCAGTTTGTCAGATTCGCCCGGCTCGTCAGGCTCAGCAGCTTCGGCTGGCTCAGCCGGTTCGACCGGTTCGGCATCTTCAGCCGCTTCAGCCGCTTCAGCCGGTTCAGCAGACTCAGTCGATTGGGCAACGGCCTCCGCGGTCTCCTCAGCGGACTCCTCAGCCTCCGCGGCCTCAGCAGATTCCTCAGATTCGCCGGCATCCCCGGACTCGCCCGATTCGGCAGACACCACAGACTCTTCCGGCTCTTCCGGCTTCACCGACTCCTCGGCGTCACGCGGCTCTCCGGTCTCAGCAGTTTCTTCAGCCTCAACGGGCTCAGTAGGCTCAGCAGATACCTCGCCCTCAGCACCCTCAGCAGATTCAGCGGTCTCTGCGGACTCCTCAGCCTCCGCAGACTCCTCGCCCTCATTCTCGTCCGAATCGCCATCGCCTTCGCCAACAGTAATCACAGCCTCCAACTCGGAGGAAGCCTCCACGCCAGCAGGCTGGGTCTCGTTCGGCTCATCATCACCGGTGTCCGGCTCGGTGTTGGCCAGAATATCCTCTTCCGTAGCCTCATCCGAATCCTGCGAATCATCATCCAACTGCTCGATCGCTTCGACCGCACCACGCTCATCACGCGGCTTCTGGGCGATCACATCAATATGGAAATCGTCATATGCGGGCTTCGACTGCACCCACAAGTGGCTCGGCTCCGGCGGCTCGATCTCGGAATGCTCGCCGCACCCGTGATCGACCGACACCACGCGGCCATCATCCGGGCTCCACTTATTCGCGCACACGCCGAACATGAGATTCAGTTCGCCCTTCAACGGCACGAAGAACCCGCAGGTGGAGCACAGGTTGCCGTCCGCGGTTTTGGTGGACAGCGCCTTCGGGCCGCGCGGGCCCTCATACCAACGCTTCGCCACCTGGGCGCGCCCCTTCGGGGATAGCACGTGGCGGCGGGACAGCGCGAATTCCTCGACGATCTCGTCGGTCTGCTGGGCCTGCGCTTCGGCCTTGGCGGCTTCAGCGGTTTCCTCAGTCGCCTCGGTTACAGCGGTTTCCTGAGTTTCAGCGGTTTCCGCAGATTCCGTAACTTCCGTGGATTCGGCAGACTCGGAGGAATCGGCAGACTCGGCATTCTCAGCGGAATCCTGCGTCTTTTCGGCAACCGGCTCGGCTGATTCGGCCTGCTCAGCCGTTTCAGTCGACTTCTCAGCCTGCTCAGCCGTTTCAGCCGACGTACCGTCTTCGCCCGCAGTCGCACCGGCAACCGGCTCGGTCTTACGGAACCCGCCCTCAAGACGCGGATCGTCAGGATCGGTACCAATGGAATCAGTCGGCGCCAAATCAGTAGGCTCCAACCTATCCTTCCACGGCACCCAAGCGGGCGGCACCAAAGCATCATCCGTGGGCACCAGCGACGACTCATTCACCGTCCACGTGCCCACCTCAGCATCGTGATACAACGTGACCGACCACTGCCATCCCTCGTATCCGCGCACATCCGCAGCCAAGCGGAAATCCGTCACGTTGTCGCCAAGCTCGATGGCATTGACAACATCGCCCACCTGCTCGGGTTCATCGGCCACATCCATGGCCACCGCACGGGCGATATCGCGCGGATCCGGCTGCCCCGGCAGTTCCGCCTGCTCAAACGGCTCATGCGGCATCTGCGGATCAAGAGCTTCTGCAGCTTCGGTCATATATCAGTCCTCAATCAGTCCTGTACGTCGAAATTGTCGGCCACTGCACGCAGCAACGTCGCCAGCTTACGGCTCTCGGCAGGAGCCGGGTAATGGTGGCGACGCAGCGTATTGCCTGCAGAATCCAACATCTTGATAAGGTCTTCGCAAATCGCGGCCATGTCGTCCGGCTTCGGGCGGTTGGCCTTGACCATCGACGGCCCAGACGCGATCAGCTTCACATCCATGGCTTGCGGGCCCCTACGGCCTGCGATCACGGCATATTCCACCTTGGCATTCTTACGCAACGTGGTGGTTCCAGCGGGCAAAGCGGCCGCAGGCAGGAACACATCCTCGCCTTTCTCACTGGCGATGAAGCCGTACCCCTTAGCGGCGTCAAACCAACGAACTCGACCGGTGGGCATTGCGCACTCTCGCTTTCTTAGTCGTAAAAACATTAACCGATTTATTTTAGCGCAAGTCCCGTATGGATACCAGATGGCTTCGCCCACAGCCGTTCACAGCGCCCACCCTGATCTGGCCACGCCAAGGCCGCTCCCAGCGTGGCCAGATACGGACGGGAACCGGAAACAGCCACGCCAGGAAGGTCATTGGCTGGATACGCGGGTCACTTAATGCCAGCAGAACCAGCCGCACCAACGCCAGCGCCAGCCGCCGCACCAGCCGAACCCGAACCGCCAACACCGCCAACACCGTCGTCAATATGCGCCAACGGCAGCACGATGGTGAAGGTCAGGCCGCCGCCGGGCGTCTCCGTGGCACAGATGAACCCCTGATGCGCCCGCACCACCGACAACGCGATGGCAAGACCCAAACCGGTTCCACCCTTGGCTCGCGCACGCGAAGGATCCGCTGTATAGAACCGTTCAAACAGCTGCGAGCGCGTTTCCGCAGGAGCTCCCGGCCCGTGGTCTTCGAAGCGCATGACGGCATACGCGGTGCCGGTGGACATGCTTTGCCCCACTTCGGCGGCGTCCAGGAACTGCCGTAGCGATGCGTCGGTAGGTGGCAGTGTGGCCAATGTGTGCTGGTCGATGGAGGCGAGCATGGTGCCCATCGATACGCGTACCGGCGAATCGGATGGCGTGTAGCGGTGCACGTTGCCGATGACGTTCGTTACCACTTGGCGTAGGCGTGAGGCGTCGCCGATCAGGCTGATCGGCTGCATCTGCCCTTCTTCGATTGCGAAGTCGCACGGGTGTTCGCCATCTGCGGGTTTGAGCGTTATGGTGCCGCGCGTGACTTCGCGTTCCGGGTCGAGCGCGTGCAGGTCGTCGGTTGCGTCGGCCACAAGCGAGGTGAGCGATACCTGTTGCGTCATGTCGATGCCGCGGCCTTCGTCCAGGCGGGCGAGCGAGAGCAGGTCTTCGACCAGTACGGTCATGCGCTGGCTGGAGCGTTCGATGTGCGCGATGGATTCGTCGGCGCGTTCCAGGGCGCCTGGCAGATCGCGTTGCATGGTGTATAGCTCCGCATACCCGTGGATTGCGGCGAGTGGCGTGCGCAGCTCGTGGCTTGCGTCGGAGACGAAGCGTTTCATTTTCTCGGTGGTCTGTTCCTGCTCGTGGAAGCTGCGTTCGATGCGCGCGAGCATGGTGTTGAGCGAGGTGGACAGTGAACCGACTTCCGTGTTTTCGGGTGCGGGGGGCACGCGCTGGCTGAGGTCGCCTGCCGCGATCTGGGCGGCGGTTTTTTCGATGCGTTTGAGCGGGCGTAGCGTGCGGCGGATGATGAGTGCGGAGAGCGAGCCGCCGAGCAGTACGATGGCGATGCCTACGGTAACGCAGTATTGGGTGAGGGTGTTGATGATGTCGATCTGGTCGGATAGCGACAGGCCGATGAACACCACGCCTTTGACGGTTTCGTTGTTTTTCCCGTCAGATTCGACCCATTTGAATGCGGCTACGCGCCACGGCGATCGGGCCGCCTGCAGCACGTTGCCGCCAGCCGCGAATCGTTCGGCTTTATTGTTCGTGTCACCGCCCGTATCGCCGCTGCCGGAAGCGTTGCCGCCCTCGTTCGGCACGACGTCCACGCCGTTCAGGTCGAATCCGCCGTTCGCATCGTTCGTCACTGTGCGCAGCATCGCACTGGTGGTGAACGGTTTGCCGAACATGTCGTCGGTGATCTGGCTATTGGCCGGCAGTTTGGGCATGGACACGATGGAGTTGCCGGCCAGGCCTGCGACGGACGGCACGAGTGGTGTGCTTACCTTGCCGGTGAATTCACCGTTTTCCACGTAGCGCACTTGCAGGAAGTAGTTGTTGCCCATGCCGCTGGATTGGCTGTTCGAGCCGCGCAGCATGGTGGTGTTGCTGAGGATCAGCGACCGTTGCGAGATGAGCTGGTTGTCGGTTTTCTGCAGCAGGTAGCTGCTGACCAGTTGGCGGATGGCCGCGGAGATGCCGACGGTGCCGACGATGAGTACGACCAGCGTGCAGGCCACTAGTTTAGTGCTCAGCGAGAAGCGGTCGAATTTGTAGAAGAAGAGTTTGGCGAGTGTGCGATGCTTGGTTTTGAAGGCTTCCGCGCCGGCTGCAGCCGTGGCTTTGGCCTGGTTGGCTTTGGCCTGACCGCGATTGCGGAACCAGGCGAACCGGTTTTTGTGGGCCGGCTGGGCTGGCTGAGTTGACTGGGCTGACTGGGCTGGCGTAGATGCCGCATTGGTGGCGCCACCATCCGAAGCGCCACCGTCAATGGGAGCACCCGGGTTCTCGGTATCCGCGCTTTCGCAGGAGACCTGCGAATCATGCGGCTCGTTCACGCCATACTGCTCATTCACACCATGCGATTCGTTCGCATCGTTCAGCCCGCTTGGATCGTTTGGATCCCGCTCGAACGGTTCATGCCGAGGGGGTGTCATGAGCGCGGCTCTCGAATCATGTAGCCGATGCCACGCTTGGTTTCAATCAGCGGGGTCACCTTGTGCTTGTTGCCGTTCTCGTCAGTCACCTCAATTCCGTCGACCTTCTTGCGCAAGTACGAGATGTAGCTTTCCACGATCGCGGCGTCTCCGCCCCAGTCGTACTGCCACACATGGTCGAGGATCTGCGCCTTGCTCAGCACACGGCCGGCATTGTCCATCAGGTAGCGCAGCAGCTTGTATTCCGTGGGGCTTAGGTCGATGGTCTGGCCGGAACGGGTTACGTCGTGCGAATCCTCGTTGATCTCCAGATCGCCCACGCGAATGATCGGATCCTCTTCGGTCTGTTCGCGCGTGCGGCGCAGAATGGCACGAATGCGCGCCACGACCTCTTCGAGGCTGAATGGCTTGGTGACGTAATCATCGCCGCCGACGGTCAGACCCATCACCTTGTCTTGCGTATCGTCGCGGGCGGTGAGGAACAGGACCGGAGCGTTGATACCCTCCTGGCGGATGCGCCGGGTGACGGTGAATCCGTCAATGTCCGGGAGCATGACGTCGAGCACGATGAGATCGGGCTGGACCTTTTCGATGACTTCGATGGCTTCCGAGCCGGAGGCTGCGGTAGAGACTTCGAAATTGGCGAAATGGAGGGACGCAACCAGCAGTTCGCGGATGGATGGTTCGTCGTCGACGACGACAATAGATGCTTCAGTAGGCTTGCTCATAGCCTCCAGCATGACCCGCAAGTCTGTAGGTTTCCTGAATGTCTTCTGAATTTTCATGTATCTGATGCAATTGCCCGCATGCAACAACGCGTGGGCGAATCCGCAGGCGGACAAACCTGTGACATCCCAACCAATAGCCGTACACGGCCAATACCGATCTTCGACCAATAGCAAAAGCCCTGCGCCGGGCCGCGTTTGCGCGGTGGCACAGGGCTTTCTGCTGCTGTGAGTTGCTGTGAGTTACTTGATTCCTGGCTTAATCCTCGATCTAGTCCTTATTCTCGTCGTTCTCGTTATTCTCGCCGCTCGGCCGTTGCGTTCCCGGAATGAACGGGCGGGCGAACATGGACTCGATATCGTCGGATACGGATTGATCGACGGAACCGTCACCCGGCATAAACGAGTCACCCGCGTGGAACAGCGGCTCGTCGGAAGCGCCCTTCGCGCCGCCCTTGCCACCTTTGCCGCCCTTACCGAACAGGTGGAAGCCGGAATGCTTCTTCGGCTCGCTCTCGTCGCCTGCCGGAGTCTCCACAGGCTGAGTCTCAGTGCGCCCAGCGGCACCGGCTTCAGGCGTCGCCTCGGGGAATTCCATACGCTGCGCAACCGGTTGCCCGGTCGGCTCAACCGGCTCAGTCGACTCAGCCGGCCCGGTCGACTCGGTTAGCCCAGCCATCTCAGACTGTTCGACTTGATCGCTTACCGGCATGAATTTGGCGGAATCGTCTGCAGGCGCATCAGCCGAAACCATTGCAGGCTCCGCCGCACCCTCCGTTACGCTTGCCGCCTCGATACCGGCCTTATCGGCATCAGACTTAGCCACAGACTTAGCCACGTCGGCAGATTCCACACTCTCATCACTCCGCTTAACGCGCCTGCCCCGGCCATGCTCCTCGCCACGCCTGCCACGGGAACGGCTCGCCGATTCAGCGGCATGACCCACCGCATGCCCCCTACGGTTCGCCCTGGTGCGCTTGCCCGCCGCGGCACGCGCCGCATCCAGCTCGGCCTCCTTGCGCCTGCGACGGTTGCGCAGCACAACAAACACAATCGTGCCCACGATCAGCACCACCACCACGCACATCAGCACGATCACGGCGATCTTCGACAGCGACCCCGACGTGGAGGTTTTCTTCAACAGCATGATCTGATCCATCATGGCAATCGCCGCACCGGACCAATCCTGCGCGCCGCTTTTCGCCAGCTTGTCGGTGGCGGCCTCGCTCAACGCATCCATGGTCTTCGAATTGCGCAGCCAATCCTCCGAATTCCCGGAGGCGACCACCACCAGTTTGCCGTCGCCGGAAGCCACCGCCAGCAGCACCGTGTTCGGCTTCGGGCTCAACGATTCAAGCACGCCGCTCGCCCATTTCGTAGGGTTCACCTCGGTGCCGAAGCTCTCCACATACAGCAGACGGACCGTGACGCCGGACTGCTGCTTGGTCTCCTTGATCTTGTCGGTGACCGCGGAAACATTCGAACCAAGCAGATTCTGCGGGTCGGTGATGTTCTCCGTAAGCGTCCCCTCGCCCTCGGCGAAGGCGCACGGCGTTATCCACAATGCGCACATGAGCGCTATAACCAAGCAGATAAGCCATTTTGCCGCCTGAGACACGCCGATACGGGAGGTTCCGACCACAGCACCTGATTGTTCGTCATTCAACGCTTCGAATGTCATACACTCCACCATACCGACCGGTTCGGCTAAACGTCGACCGACTCGGCCATAACTCCACAATGCAAGCCAGATTAGGCCAGAACAGACAAAACCAATATCATTGACATATAAGGAGACAATGATGCCTCAGTACCAAGTGGATTCCGAACAGATCCAATCCTCCAGCGCGGCCGTGCAGGCCTCGGTGAGCCAGATCAGGCAGGCGGTGGCCGGCATGTATTCCAATCTCAACACCCTGCAAGGCGTGTGGCGGGGATCGGCGGCGACGCAATTCAGCGCGGTCGCGGCGCAATGGCGTACCGCGCAACAGCAGATGGAGGCATCGCTCGAATCGATCCAACGAGCGCTGACGCAGGCCTCCACGGTGTATGCCGAGGCGGAAACCGCCGCCTCGCGCCTGTTCGCGCAGTAATAACTGCAACAACCGCGACATACGGGCGCAATGCTGCGGGCTTAGTGACAAATTCTGCGGCGGAAATACCAATTGCTGTGACTGGTGTGACAAAAAACGTTACGCCAGTCACAGTGATCGTCACAAACCCAGCAGTAATCGCGACGACGGGCAAACGTTGGCGCGCACTGGCATCAGAGGCGCCGCCAGGGCCGACACGGTGAGGGCCTCATACGGAGCAGGATCGTCACAAACCCCGCAGTAATCGCGACGGAGGGCAAAACAGGCAACAAAAAACGGGGCTTCTCCGTGCGCAATGCACTGGAGAAGCCCCGAATCGTAAGCTCATCGTTAGCTTATGAGCATGTCAGTTCCGCTTCAGGCGGCCTGACCTCGATCCATATGCTGGGTGTTATGCCCTAACGGTTGGATCAGTAGCCCATGTCGGCGCCCTGAGCCGGAGCGGCTGCCGGCGGTTCCGGCTTGTTGGCCACAACGGCTTCGGTGGTGAGGAACAGGCCGGCAATGGAGGCGGCGTTCTGCAGGGCGGAACGGGTCACCTTCACCGGGTCGGTCACGCCAGCGGCCATCAGGTCTTCGTACTCGTCGGTTGCGGCGTTGAAGCCCTGGCCGTCAGGCAGCTCACGGACCTTGCTGAACACGACATCGCCGGACACGCCGGAGTTCTCAGCGATCTGCTTGATCGGAGCTTCGATGGCGCGGAACACAATGGCGGCACCGGTTGCCTCTTCGCCGGTCAGGGAGGTCACAGCCTCGTCCTTCTCGGCCTTGGCGGCAGCCTGAACCAGAGCCACACCGCCACCAGGCAGCAGGCCTTCTTCAATGGCGGCCTTGGCGTTGCGCACGGCGTCTTCGATGCGGTGCTTGCGTTCCTTGGCCTCGACCTCGGTGGCAGCGCCAACCTTGATCACGGCAACGCCACCGGCCAGCTTGGCCAGGCGTTCCTGCAGCTTCTCGCGGTCGTAATCGGAATCGGTGTTCTCGATTTCGGCGCGGATCTGAGCCACGCGGGCGGCGACATCCTCGGAGGTGCCAGCGCCGGACACGATGGTGGTCTCGTCCTTGGAGACGATGACCTTCTTGGCGGAGCCCAGCACGGACATGTCGACGGAGTCGAGCTTGAGGCCCAGCTCCTCGGACACGACCTGAGCGCCGGTCAGGATGGCCATATCCTGCAGCATGGCCTTGCGGCGGTCGCCAAAGCCCGGAGCCTTGACGGCGCAGGACTTGAAGGTGCCACGGATGTTGTTCAGGATCAGGGTCGGCAGCGCTTCGCCGTCAACGTCTTCGGCGATGATCAGCAGCGGCTTGCCGGTCTTCATCACCATTTCGGCGATGTGGACCACGTCCTGCTGGGAGGACAGCTTGCTGGAGGTCAGCAGGATGTACGGGTCTTCGAGCACTGCGGTCTGATCTTCGGCGTTGGTGACGAAGTACGGGGCGATGTAGCCCTTGTCGAAGCGCATGCCCTCGGTGAAGTCCAGATCCAGGCCGAAGCGGTTGTTGTCCTCAACGGTCACGACGCCGTCCTGGCCAACCTTGTCCAGGGCTTCGGCGATCTTCTCGCCAACCTCGGGATCGGCGGCGGAAATCGTTGCGGTGGCAGCGATCTGATCCTTGGTCTCGACGTCCTTGGCGGCTGCGACGAGTTCCTTGACGATGGCGTCGGCGGCCTTTTCGATGCCGCGGCGCAGCGCGATCGGGTTGGAGCCGGCGACCACGTTCTTCAGGCCTTCGTGCACGAGGGACTGAGCCAGCACGGTTGCGGTGGTGGTGCCGTCGCCTGCAACGTCATCGGTCTTCTTGGCGACTTCCTTGACCAGTTCGGCGCCGATGCGCTCGTACGGATCATCCAGATCGATTTCCTTGGCGATGGAAACACCATCGTTGGTGATGGTCGGAGCGCCGTAGGTCTTGTCGAGTACGACGTTGCGGCCCTTCGGGCCCAGCGTCACCTTAACGGTGTTGGCCAGCTTATCGAGGCCCTGCAGCATTCCCTGACGAGCTTCCTCGTCATACGCAATGATCTTTGCCATGGTGTGTTTGTCCTCCAAATGGCTCAATATTCCAGTTTTCCACTGCATGGCACGATTCGTGACCCGGCCGTCAGCTGCCTGTTATCACTCTCGCACCTTGAGTGCTAACTGCGAGATTAGCACTCAAGGTGCGAGAGTGCCAACATGAATCCGCGATTGCGCTCTAGGCGAGACACGGGATTGTGGCGTGTGGCATCGCATCGCCATGTTCACGGCCCGCTTCCAGCCAGCCTTCGGCCACTTCCGCCCCCCCCCGACTGCAATCCGACTACAGCCTGACTACAGTCCGACTACGCATTGGGGCCCGCAGCCGAAAATCCGGCCACGAGCCCCATCACAGCGCATATGCGCCTCCGTCAGTTCAGCAGAATAACCACAATCGAAGCGCCAAGACCGGAGGTCTGCTGCACGTTGGAAATGCCCAACGCGTTCGCGACATCCTCGGCCGTGGCCTTGTCCGCATCGTTCTGATACCACACGACGGTGGCGTCAGGCAGCGTGCCGGACGGGTTCGCCGCGGCCACGTTCGCATACCCGGCCTGGTTCAGCACGCTCTGCTTGGTAGCGGCATAGCCGCTGATACCGGTGCCGTTGATCACACGCACCGACAGGGAACGGTCCACCTGGGCGGCCTGCTCCTGCTGCTGCTTGGCGGCCTCCTCTTCCTGCTGTTTCTTGGCGGCCTCCTCCTCTTGCTGCTTCTTGGCCGCCTCCTCCTGCTGCTTCTTTTCGGCGGCCTTCTTCGCCGCGGCCTTCTTCTCGGCGGCCTTCTTCTTGGCGGTGGTGGTGGAGGTCTGCGAGGATGCCGGCGACCACGGCCAATGCACCTTGTTGAACTCGCCGGAAAGCACGCCCCAAGCCAGGAAACCGCACAACGCCGCCACTACCACGACAACAACGAACGGCGTATAGCGTGCGGCGGCCGAACGCCTGCCGCGATGCACGCCGGCGGGGCCCTTCGGCGGATTGTCGAACTCGTCCATCGCGTAAGACTCGATGCCGTTTCCACCTGTGCTCGTCATAACCGTCTTTCCTTCCGTTTCACAATTCAACCCCGAGTGTAACGGCACCGCCACCCACGCATGCAGGCCGCGTCACAGCATGCACTGTATATGCACGTATGCAGACGTATGCGCGCGAAAACATTGCGACGAACACCACGAGCCGCCAAGCCAGGCAGGGGCGGGCGCAAGTATGCGAGGGCGGGCAAGCACACGTGCAGGTACAGTAAGCGGTATGAGTGAGATCAAACCGTTGCGTGATTTAGTGGAGGCCGGCTGGGCGAACGCCCTGGCCGACGTGGAACCGCAGGTGCACCGCATGGGCCAGTTCCTGCGCGAAGAGACCCGCGAAGGGCACCCCTGGCTGCCGGCAAGCCGCAATATTCTGCGCGCCTTCACCATCCCCTTCGATTCGATCCGCGTGCTGATCGTGGGCCAGGACCCCTACCCCACGCCCGGCCACCCGGTCGGCCTGAGCTTCTGCGTGGCGCCCGACGTGAATCCGCTGCCGCGCAGCCTGGTCAATATCTATAAGGAGCTGACCGACGATCTTGGCGTGCCGATGCCCAGCAACGGCGACCTGACCCCGTGGACCAGGCGTGGCGTGCTGCTGCTGAACAGATGCCTGACCGTGGGCGTGGGCCGGCCGAACAGCCATCAGGGCAAAGGCTGGGAGGAAGTGACCGAGGCGGCCATCCGCGCGTTGAACGCCCGCGTGGACGAACACGGCAATCCCAAGCCGCTGGTCGCCATCCTGTGGGGTCGCAATGCGCAAAGCCTGGAGCCGCTGCTGACCAACGCGTTCATCATCAAATCGCCGCACCCTTCGCCGCTGTCCGCATCGCGCGGGTTCTTCGGGTCGAAGCCGTTCTCGCGTGCGAACGAGGCGCTGACCCGCATGGGCGCCGAACCGATCGACTGGCAACTGCCGTAACGCCATACGCCATCACACGCCTTATACGTAGGCATACGTCGCCTTGGGCATGCACCGCCCGGCATGAGCCAGCATGCGTCTTTCGCCGCACAGCCAAGCGTCACCGCGCTTGGCTACCATGGGGCGCATGGCTATTTTCCCTCCGAAACCGCAGATGCCCGCACAGCCTGCCCCGGCACGAACCATGCCCACGCCTGCCGCAGCACCAACATTGGCCGCAGACGACGTCAAGCAGGCAAAAGCCCTGGCGGATCGCATCCGCGCACGCTTTTCGCAGACCCTGATCGGTCAGGAGCATCTGCGCGAATCCCTTATTCTTACCATGGTGGCCGGCGGCCACATTCTGATCGAATCCGTGCCCGGCCTGGCCAAAACCACCGCCGCGCAGACCCTGGCAACCTCGGTGTCCGGCACATTCAAACGCATCCAATGCACGCCCGACCTCATGCCGTCCGATATCGTGGGCACGCAGGTCTTCGACTTCGCCACGCAGAAATTCACCACGCAGGTCGGTCCGATCCACGCCAACTTCGTACTGCTGGACGAAATCAACCGTTCCAACGCCAAAACCCAATCCGCCATGCTTGAAGCCATGGCCGAAGGCGCCAGCACCATCGGCGGCGAGCGCATCGCCCTGCCCAAGCCGTTCATGGTGATCGCCACGCAGAACCCCATCGAGGAGGAAGGCACGTTCGCGCTGCCCGAGGCGCAGATGGACCGTTTCATGATGAAGGCGATCATGAACTACCCCACCGCCGATGAGGAGAAGCGCATGCTGGCGCTGATCACCCGCCGTGGCTCCGACATGCTCGACCCGCTGCAGTTGCAGGGCGACCGCCTGTCGATCCGCGACGTGGAGTTTTTGCGTGCGGCTGCCAAGCGCGTGTACGTGTCGGACGCGATCATGCAGTATGCGGTCGATATTGCGGCGACATCACGCGGCGCAGGCTCGCACCCGGTGCAGGGCTTGGGTTCCCTGGTGCGTTTGGGCGCTTCGCCGAGAGCGTCGATCGCACTGGTGCGTATCGGCCAGGCGAACGCGCTGCTCAAGGGCCGCGAATATGTGATTCCGGAGGATGTGAAGTCCGTGGTGGCCGACGTGCTGCGCCACCGCCTGGTGCTGACGTTCGAAGCGCTGGCCGACGGCGTGACCGCCGATCAAGTGATCGACCGCATCGTGCAGGCGGTTCCTGTTCCGTGATCCGCGCGATGAATGCCGGCCGCAGCGCTCGCGGCGCGAACGCACGCCAGTCGAATGCCGGCATGGCTGAAGCCCAGCCGCTGCCAGCCGTTTCGTCCGACCCGATCAGAGCCAAGATCGAGGCCATGGGCAATCGTCTGAATCTGCCGACTGTGGCCAAGGCATTGGGCGTTATCGAAGGTGAACATTCGTCACGGCGGCCGGGCGGCTCGGACGAGCTGATGGAGGTCCGTGCCTACGAGGCGGGCGACGAGGCGCGACTGATCGAATGGAAGACGAGCGCGCGCCAAGGGCGGCCTATGGTGATCCGGCGCGAACGGCTGGTCACGTCACGCGTATGGCTGCTGCTTGACGTGGGCCGTGAAATGACGGCCTCATGCGAGTCGGGCGAAATGGCATACCAGATCGCCGCGAATGCGCTGCGTATGTTCGCCGCGCTGTCGCTACGCCGTTCCGACGAGATTTCACTGGTGTTCGGCGATGCCGCAAGCATTACGCGCGTGCCGTTTAACGGTGATTTCTGCCAGTTCGAACGCACGCTGGACAGTGCGCTGGAACGCAAGTGGGAGCATACGCGCAATATCGACGCCCTGCTCACGTATGCACGGCGCATCAAGGACCGCAACGCGCTGATCGTGCTGGCAACCGACGAGCATGCACTGACCAAGGAGCATCTTCAGGAGATCCACCGCATTACGCGCACCCACCCGCTGACGCTGATCGACGTGGCCACGGCGAACCCGTTCGCCGCCGCCACAGGCGCAACCGTCACCGACGCGCTGTCGGGGCGCCGACTGCCGGCCTTCCTGCGGGACAAGCATGCCGCAGCGGAGGTGAACACGCATCGCGAATACATGGCCGCAGCCCTGGAACGCGAGCTTTCGTGCATGGGGGGTCATATGATTCACGCCGGTTCCAGCGAAGCCGTGTTCAACGATTTCATACGATTGGTGTCGCGTGCGCTGGCGAAGGATACCCGCAATCTGGTTGCGCCTGCAACAGGACTGGGAGGCGACAGCCGATGAATATCCATATGATCGCCTCCGCACTCGCACCGCATTCCCCTATAGGCGTTCTGGCCGTGGACACCAACGATCTGCAGCCGGTCGGCCAGCTTGACATCGCCACGCCGCTGATCGTTGCCGCGGCGCTCGCCGCAGTGCTCGCCATAGCGCTTGTCGCAGGCGCGGTCCTGTTGTCGCGCCCACGCCGCAATCGCGACAAACCGCAGCCGCGCGGCGCCCATCTGGACGATACCGTCAAAACCTCATGGCACAGGCGCATCGACGACGTGGTACGCCGCTACCATGCCGAGCAGATCGACCGCGAAACCGCGTTCATTGAACTGGCGGCGATCTGCCGTGGCATCGCATCCGCGCACACCGGCCGCGACCTGCACGCGCATACGCTTACCGATATTCGCCGTGAGCCCCGCAATCCTTCGACCCGCACCGGGTTGGATACGCTGCGCATGACCATCGCGGCGCTGTACCCGCCGGAATACGCGGATTCCGCAGTGGACACGCACGCTCGTGAGGTGAGCGTCGACGATGCCGCCGGCTGGGCTTCAACCCTGGTGGAAAGGTGGGGACGCTGATGCAGCTTTCCTGGCAAAGCCCCTGGGCCGCGCTGGTCGGGGCGATGGTCGCGCTGGCGATTATCGTCCTGTCCATCGCGTTCGCCCGCAAACACAGTGCCGAGAACATTGTTCGCGTGTTCTCGATGGACGACGATCTGGCCACCGAACGCGCTTCGCAGCTGCTACGCCAATGGCGTCTGCTGAACCGTGCTGCCGCGGCGCTGATGGCAGCGGCGCTTCTTCTCACCTTCGCGCTGATCGCCCGCCCGGCGACCGTCGATCAGGGTGAGGAACGTGCCAGCAGCCGCGATATCGTGCTCTGTCTCGACGTTTCCGGCTCCACCCTGCCGTACGACCGCGAGGTCATCGACACGTACCGCGATCTCGTCTCGCATTTCCAAGGCGAACGCATCGGCATGAGCATCTTCAACTCCACGTCGCGCACCGTGTTCCCCCTGACGGATGACTACGAGCTGGTCAGCCACCAGTTGGAGCTTGCCAGCAAGGCGCTCAGCGGCGTGCAGTCGCAGGACGACATCGACAAGATGAGCGACGAGGACTACCAGCGCATCTCCGACTGGCTTGAAGGCACGCAGAACCGCAAGGACGCCACCTCGCTGATCGGCGACGGCGTGGTCTCCTGCGCGGCCATGCTGCCGGGCTTCACCTACGGTTCGGCTTCCACGGCAGGCAGCGCCGAACGCAGCCGCGCGGCATCCATCGTGCTCGCCACCGACAATGTGGTCTCCGGCACGCCCGTGTACACCCTCAACCAGGCGCTCAGCCTGACGTCCAAGGCGAATATCACCGTGGATGGTCTGTTCTCCGGGCCTGAAGCGAGCGAGAAGGAAAGCGCCACCACGGATATGCGCAAGCTCATCGAAGCGCATCACGGCACGTTCCTCACCCAGTCGAACGGCACCAGCGTCAACGAGCTCGTGCGTGACATCAACACGCGCCGCAACAAGGAAAGCCAAGCCTCGTCCAAGGCGTCGATGGTGGACGATCCGGCATGGTGGGTGCTGGCATTGGCTGTAATCGTTACCATATGGCTGCTGCTCGTCTGGAGGTTGAAGCGATGAGCACATTCACCTTCTCTCCCCTGCTGGGCTGGCCGGTCGGCGGCACAATCGCGCTGGTGATGCTGACGCTGGCGATTGTGGAGGTCGTACGCCACACGTTCGGCGACGCGGGCGACGAGACGATGCTCTCATGCGTACGCCGCATGCTGATCTGCCTGACGGTGGGCGCGATGGCGCTGGGGCCGAGCATGACGGTATCGACCACCAGCCGTGCGGTGAACAACACGGACGTGGTGATAGCCGTGGACGTGACCGGTTCGATGGCCGTCAAGGACGCAACATACGGTTCGGACGAGCTGACCACGCGCCTGAATGCGGCCAAGCAGGCCGTGGACGACGTGACGAAGGCATATGCGGATTCCAGCTTCGCCGCAGTACGCTTCGGCGCATCCGGCACGCTCGACGTTCCGCTCACGCCAGACGCGGCGGCAATCCGCAATTGGGCGACCACGCTCGCCCCCGAAGCGACCAGCGTATCGTCCGGATCCTCGCTGGACGCGCCGCTCGACCAGCTCATCACCACGCTCAACGACATGCGCACCACGCACCCCGACGACGCGATCGTACTGTACCTGATCACGGACGGCGAGCAGACCTCGGCGCAATCCAGGCGCACCTTCTCCACGCTGCGCCACTACATCAACGACGCGATCGTGGTTGGCGTAGGCTCCACGGCAGGCGGCAGGATCCCACTGATCAAGGATGGCGCATCATCCAACTCATCCAAATCCGACGACTCCTCCGAATCCTCTGAATCCGGTTCCGCTGAATCCAAGAATTCCAACGCACAACAGTGGGTCACCGACCCCGACACCGGCCAGCCGGGAATCTCGAAAATGGACGAAACCACACTGAAGAACCTGGCCGACGAGCTGGGCGGCAGCATGGTGACCACATCCGCACAAAACACCATGGCGAACGGCCGATCCGCCGAAGCGTCAAAGAAGTGGAGCGTGGGCGCAACCGCCAAACAACGCACCCGAACCAACCCCGTAGTATGGCCGCTGGCCGCCATAGCGCTCGTACTCATCGCCTGGGAAATGGGCTCAACCATCGCAATGTCGAGGAGACTGCTATGAGACGCAACACCACAGCCCACACACAGGCCGGCACCACCAGCGCCAACAACGCCACCGGCACCAGCAACGCCATAGTCGGATCGGCAGTATCCCTCGAATCACATGCGCCCACAGTCCAAGCGCGCGCATCGCTCGCCATACGCATCGTAATGATCGCAATCGCCGTCATAGCGCTCGCATTCGCCGTACTCACCGGCCTGAACATATCGGCCTCCGCGCGATTCAACCAGGCGACAGCCTCGCTCAACAGCAACCTCAAGCAGGCCGCACGCAGCGATGCCGACCTCGACGCCCTGAACGCCAGCCAGCAGCAGACCGATGCCCAATTCGAAGACGCCGCACGACTCAACCTCGCGCTGCTACCGCAACTACGCGAGGCGATCAGCGCCAACGCGGCAGTCTCATCCAAACTCACCCAACGCATCAAGCAGGAGCTCGCCGCTCAGCAAGGCGGCAACTCCGCAAACTCCGGTTCCGACACCAACGGCGTCGAGAGCGGCAACGGCACCAAGGATTCCACAGCCAACGACACCAGCGGCCTGACCGACGAACAGAAAAAGCAGGTGGAGGAACTGCTCAAAGCGAACCAGCAATCCACCGACACCAACCCCTCAACAAACACGCAGACCGACAAAGGCAACAAGAAACAGCAGACCGCCAAACCCTGGTGACCGGTGGCGCGGCGAGGCAGCGAACAGTGGCACCGAGTCGCGGCTCATGCGGGTACCGCGGGGTTTGCGACAACCAATGCAGTGTTAATGACAGTTACTGCGGGGTTTGCGACATATGCTGTGACTGGAGTGACATATTCTGTCACTCCAGTCACAGCATGTGTCACCAGTACCGCAGAAAAACGCCACAGCTGACTGAACACAACGGCACACGACCAGCACCTTGTGACGAACCTGTGACGAAACCCGAAGGCTCCGACCACACACCCCATCCAACTGGACAACACACCAGCGCCTCCCGTTCAATGAACGCATGAGCATCACATCACTTTCCGGCCACCACACAACATCGCTCCTCGCCACCACACAGGCAACGGCAGCCACCACCTGCCCATGCCTCGACATCGCAGCACAAGGGCACGAGCGCATCATCACACTCGCCGCCAGCAGCGCGTCCATCCACGGATCGATATGCGAAACCCTAGCCACGGCACACAGCATCGATTGGACAGGCAAAGCAGCCGACCATTATCGAGACCGCCTGCTCACCATACGCAATTCGCTGAGCACACACGACGACGAAGCACGCTCCACCGCCCAAATCGCGCACATCGCACACGTCTCCACACCGCAAGGAGGCGCATGATGGGATGGCAGGTCACGTCATACATATACGGCGGGCACCAACTAGCACCAGCCACACAAGAGGACTACCGCCGCGTGGCCACAGCACTGGACGATGCCGGCGGCAAACTCATCGCGCACGGCATCGCCTGGCGGCAAGCAGCAATGGACCTCGCCCGCGACCGCACCAGCGTGCCACTCTGCCCAGTATTATCCGGCAACATCACAGTTCCCATAGCCGCACCATCATCAAACACCATTACCAGCTGCATCGCCGCCGCCTCCACTCCAGCCACCCCCACCTCCACGATGGCGCTCGCCGGCGCAAGCAGCATGGGCGGCACCGGAGTAGGCGTAACGCCCACGGTCGCACACGGCACGCTCCCTTACGAACGTCTTATCTCGCTATGCACCGAAAATGCCAGGCATTGCGATGCCGACGGTTCGAAGCTGCGCAGCATGGCCGATCTGCTGGTTCGCGCGCACAGTCTGTACAGCGAAGCCGATTGGAAAGCCCGTCAGGCGTTCAACGAAACCGGCCAAGCCGTGACCAAGGCGGCTCCCGGCTGGGTATCGCTGGGCATGTTCGGATTGATTCTTGGCGGACTGGGCGCAAGCTGGATCAATGATGGCAAGCCGAAACCATCGGCGGCATCCTGGGTGACTGCGCCGTTTCAAGAGGCCTATCTTTCCGGAATCGGCTCGCTAATCGCCGGCTCGTCGCTCATCGAGGGCCTGTTCTCCACGGATGAGGTGAACCAGTCGGCGGGGAAGATCAGCAAGTATTCCGCCCCTGCAAAAGATCTTGCGCAGGGCAATACCCTGACCGTTCGCCGCGTGCGTTCAACCGTGGACATGGTCGGCCCGAGCACCTCCGTGGCGGAATCGTTGGAGCATCTGCGCAGGCTCGGCGAAGACAAATACAAGCTGGGGTCAGGGCTGCAATACGCCACCATCGCCGTACAACGCTACGAACGCGAGGATGGCACGAACGCCTGGCTGGTAACTATTCCCGGCACGGATGGGCATGCCGATTCACCATTCGGATGGGAGCAGAACATCGAGCTGATGAGCGACGATGCCGAGCAGCGCAAACAGGCGGACAGCGCGCGCATGGTGGTGGAGGCGATGCGCAAGGCGGGTATTCAGCCCGATGATTCCGTAGCGCTGATCGGACACTCGCAGGGAGGCATCGTGGCGGCGCAGATCGCCGCCGACCGGGCCGACGAGTTCAACATCCGGCATGTGGTGACGGCAGGCTCCCCGGTGGCGAATCATCCGATTCCCGAAAAGACATGGGTGACCAGCATCGAAATGAACGACGAGCTGGTGGCCGCGTTGGACGGCGCGCAAAATCCGCAGACGGAACACTGGCTGACCGTTCGCGGCACGGTAACGCCCAGCGCACCGCAAATGGTGGAGGATGGCGTGATCATTCCTTCGCCGAACCCATATGCCGCCGCACAGGTGCCGAACGCCTCGGAAGGGCAGGAGCTCAGCCATTGGCTGAGATACCATCAGGCCGCATACCAGAACGCCAGCGACTTGGGCTCACCCGCAGTGGCCAAGCACGAGCAGCATTTCGCGGGCGTGATCGACGGCAATCTGCGTGAAACCCTGTATTACGAGGGGCGCATGACCCGTTAATCCCTTCTTCTCCCATACGTACGCCAACATACCGGTACACAACGGTACACATTCGTACACAACGGTGCACATTACGTCAGCACGTTTCAGCAAAACCGGTAAGCCTTTCGCCAAGCATCTGGCGAACCGGCGCCCGAAGCCATGCCCGCCGTCGCATACCGCAAGACGGTCGAATCCGAACCAAGGCAGCCGACAATCCAGATGAGATGAGCCAGATGAACTTGGGTCCCACTCGTTTGCGACGGTTTGTATACTGGCGGGCATGGCGCATATTCTTCTGGGAGTCACGGGATCGATCGCAGCGTTCAAGGCATGCCATCTGGCATCCGACTGGACCAAAGCAGGTCACAAGGTGCGTGTGATTGAGACAGTGGCGGCGGAACAGTTCGTCACCCCACTCACCTTCGCTTCGCTAACGCACACACAGACGCGGACCGCCATGTTCCCGAACGTCACAGCCGCCGCCATCCAAGGCGATGTGACCAGCAACCCCACCCTTCCCGCCTCCATCAACCACATCGCGGATGCCGCCTGGGCGGACGCGTTGGTCATCGCGCCGGCCAGCGCCGACATCATCGCCCGCATCGCCGCGGGACTGGCGGACGATACGCTTACCTCCACGATTCTCGCCTACCCCGGCAGCGTCAAGGTGCTCTGCCCGGCTATGAATGTGCACATGTTCGAGAATCCGGCAACCCAACGCAATCTGCGCATGTGCAAGGAGCTTGGCTGGACGATTGTGGAGCCTGGGTCCGGCAATCTGGCGTGCGGCGATACCGGCAAAGGGCGTATGGAGGAACCAGCCGTGATCGAGCAGGCGGTAGACGAGCTGCTGGGCGAAACCACGCAGGTGCCAGGCCAGAACTCCCCCGCCAGCAACGCAAACAACACTAGCAACGCAAACACCGCAGACAACACAGGCGACACTGTAGACAACGCAAACAGCACGGGCAACCATTCCCGGCCTCTCCACGGCCTGCATGTGCTGGTCACGGCCGGACCGACCCAGGAGCCACTGGATCCGGTGCGTTTCCTGACCAATCATTCCACCGGCAAAATGGGATACGGCTTCGCGCATGAGGCGGCGGCCCTGGGCGCAACCGTCACGTTGATCAGCGGCCCGGTCAGTCTGCCCGAGCCTGCCGAACCGAATATCACAACCATTCATGTGACCACCGCACGGCAGATGTTCGAGGCGGTGCAGCAAGCTTACGAAACTGCCGATATTATCGTGATGACCGCGGCGGTCGGCGATTTCCGCGTCAGCGAGGTGGCCGGCGAGAAAATCAAGAAGGCCGGACGTTCCAGCATCCAGATCGAACTGGTAGCCAACCCGGATATTCTCGCCTGGGTCGGCGCCCACAAGCGCACCGACGGATCGCAAGTGCTGTGCGGGTTCGCCATGGAAACGCAGAACCTTATCGAGAACGCTGCAAAAAAGCTTGCCGACAAGCATTGCGACATGCTGGTGGCGAACAATCTGCGCGACGCCGGCGCCGGTTTCGGCACGGACACGAATGTGGTGACCGTGCTCACCCCCGCCTGCGGCGATACCTCGACCGATCAGGCGCCGCAACAGCCGAATGTCGAAAAGTGGCGGAAAATGGGCAAAACCGATCTGGCCCGCCAGTTGCTGCTCCGTCTTGCCTCGCTGCGCGCAACCGCCTGAATCGCCACCGCACTCCGGAAGAGGCGTACACTCTCAGTAGTGCACAACGCAACGTGGCGTGCAGCCGCGCGGCAACCGAACCAAGGGAGAACACTGCCATGCTGATGGCCGTAGATATCGGAAACACCAACATCGTCATCGGCTTTCTGGAGGGCGAGCGCATCGTCGGCTCCTACCGCATCACCACCAAGGCCTTGCACACGTCGGACGAGTACACGGTGATGATCTCGCAGTTCCTACAGATCAGCGGGTACACGCGGCGTGACGTGGAGGATGTGATCGTCTGCTCGGTGGTGCCGAAGGTCATGCATTCCTTCCGCGCCTCGATTATCAAGTTCCTTGGTTTCGAGCCGATGGTCGTGGGCCCGGGCATCAAAACCGGCATCAACATCCATATGGATGATCCCAAGACCATGGGCGCCGATTGCCTGACCGATTGCGTCGGCGCGTACTACACGTATGGGGGCCCGGTGCTGGTGGCCGATTTCGGCACGGCGACCACGTTCAATTACGTCGACGGCAAGGGCACGATCCGTGCCGGCTATATCACCACGGGTATTCGTGCCGGTGCGGAAGCGCTGTGGGGGCAGACCGCGCAGCTGCCTGAGGTGGAGATCGTGCGCCCGAAGTCGATTCTTGCCACGAACACACGTTCCGCCATGCAGGCCGGCCTGTATTACACGTTCCTTGGCGGCATCGAGCGTACCGTGCAACAGTTCCGTGAGGAGATCGGCGAACCGTTCAAGGTGGTTACGACCGGTGGCTTGGGTCGGATTTTCAAGGATGATACCGATGTGATCGACGTGTACGATCCGGATCTGATTTTCAAGGGCATGGCGATGATTTACAAGCGCAACGTGCGGTGAGCGCACTGTGGCGCAGCAGGCGCTATGCAGCGAGCGTCGCATGCCGGTTCACTGCACGGTAAAGCCCTGATTCGTACCGTATTCCTTGATGTCTTTCTCCCACAGGGCTATGCCCTGTTTCAACGTGACTTTATCGGTCGGCTTATCGAATGGCTTCAGGGGCTTGCCGTCATCGTCAAGCAGCCCTTCCTTCACGGCTTTCTGCCGTTTCACATAAGACTGCCACGAGTTCGCCCACCGGTACGCTGTGCCCACGGTCGCGCTGAAATCGCTACGCGCATACACTTCGAACGGCAGGTACTGGTAGCCGGTCGTCACGTTTTTCGCGGCTTGGGCCAGTACGCGGTTGAACTGTTGCCCGCCGAAATAGGGGATGTCGAGTCCACGCGAGTCTTTGATGGTGGTACGGCTGAGGAATTCGGGGCTGGTCAATGTGGGCAGGTCGGCGGGGAATGCGCCGCCGTCCACTCGGGCGCTGATGCCTTCGGCGTTATGTGCCACGAATTCGGCGAAACGGTATGCTGCGTCCGGTTTGCGTGTGGATTGCAGCACGCATATCGCGGAACCGCCGTTTTCCGCAGTCACTTGTTTGCCGTCGGCGGTCGGCATCTGCGCTACGCGCCACAGGCCTGCACTGCCGGGAACATCGGATTGCAGCAGCGAGGTCATCCACGCTCCGGAGAACACGGACGCGATCGTGCCCCTACCGAGCCCGCGTTTCCAGCCGTCCGACCATGTGACGTTTCGGGTGTCGATGAGGTCTTCGTTGATCATTTTCTGCCAGAACGCGGTGAATTTCCTTACGCCTTTGTCTCCGGTGAGGTTGACGGTTACGTTCTTGCCGTCTTGGCTGGTGGCGAATGGCTTGCCGCCCGCGAGCCAGATCATGGCGTCATAGAAGCTGGCGTCGCCGGAGTCGGCGGTGATGTAGGCACCGGTGGCTTTGATCTTTTTGGCGGCCTCGTAATAGTCATCCCATGTTCTGATTTTGGTGGCGTCCACGCCGGCGTCATTGAACACGGTTTTGTTGTAGAAGAAGGCCATGGGGCCGGAATCCATGGGCAGGCCGTATACCTTGTCGGCCAGGTGCACGGACGCCCAGGTGCCGGGCGTGTAGAAGCTGCCGAAGTCGAAGCCTACCCTGCCGGTCAGGTCGAGCAGCTGGCTTGATACCGCGTATTGACGCAGGGCATGGTATTCGATCTGCGCCACGTCCGGCATGTTGTAGCCGTCCTGGATGGCGGTGTTCAGGTTGTCGTACCCGGAGATGCTAGTCAGGTCGACCGCAATGTCCGGGTTTTCGGATTCGAATCGTTGCACGACCGTTTCCATGCTTGGTTCCCAGCTCCATACGGAGATGTGCGTGCGGGTGTCGGCGGACTGTCCACATGCCGCAAGGCCCGCGATGGCGGCGATGCTTGCGAGTGCGGCGATTGCACGGCGGGCGGCAACAGCACTGGCACGGCGAACGGCAGCGTGAAACATCCCGTGAAACATGTTTTGGGACTGTTGCTGTGACCTTCTCCGGGATTTTCGGAACGAATGCATGGTTATCAGTGTAGCGACAGGCGGCGGCTGGGGCAGAAAGACAGTCGCAGAGCGCCATATCCATAGTTCCCACGGCACCCCGTCACGCTAGACTATTTCCCATAAGCGCAGCGAATCCTTTGGTCTCCATCATCGTTCCTGTATACAATGCCGAGCGATATTTACGCTATTGCATCGAATCAATACTCGGCCAGATCTACACCAACCTCGAAATAATTCTGGTAGATGACGGGGCAAGCGATGCCAGTCCATCAATATGTAACGAATACGCCGCAAAAGACAATCGCATCACCGTAATCCACCAAACCAACGGGGAGCATAGCCAAAGCACAAAATACCGGTCTGGACGCCGCCCATGGCGAATACATCGCTTTCTCCGATAACGATGACATTCTCGACACCCGCAACATCGAATATCTCCTACATGCGCTGCTCAGCACCGGCGCGGACATGAGCAAGGCTCGATGGCAGCAATTCGGCGTCTCGCAACTAGGCAACATCGCTACGCAGGCTGCCGAGGGGGACTCAGGAGCCAAACACTATCAGCGTGTTCAAAGAACCCTTGCGCGCTTACCAAACAGTGTTCAGCAAAGCGTTACGTTTGATTGGCGACTACACCGGTCGTAACACCGAAGCATGCTATTTTAACGAAGCGAACTGGTGTCGAATATACAAACGTGAGCTGTGGAACGGCATTCGCTTCCCCGAAGTCATGTATGCACAGGACGTGATGGCCGCGTGTCAGCTATACGCGCGAATGAACAAAGTAGCTGATATTGACTGCGTGCTGTATTACTGGTTGCAATCCGCAAATTCTGTAACGCATAAGGAACGCAGCTTCAGCTTCTATCACGACAATGCGGCAGCGGGAATCACGAATTCCGAATATGCACTTGACCACGGCATGCTACCGGCACGCAGCTATTACACGATGACAACGCAACTCGAAGAGAGTAAGCACGTTCTTGACCCACTCAGCGAAGAGGACAACTCTCTATACGAGAAGGACAAGAACGTTGTTTCGGCACTCATCAAGAAGATGAATTTCTTTCAAAAGCTCTTATGCCTCTTGTTGGGAAAGATAAGGCTCTTGGAAAAACGTCTACGACCATAGAGTCAAAAACCTGAAATGAATCACAGCATAGAGCCATGGACTCAATCTATATACCATTTCAGTCTATGGCTCTGTACCGGTCTTAACTAGTCGCGTTTGAACAGGTCGCGGGTGTAGACCTTGCCGCGCACGTCGTCCAGGCACGCGTCGTAGCGGTTCGCCACGATCACATCCGAACGCCTCTTGAACTCGTCCAGGTCGTTCACCACCACGGATCCGAAGAACGTGGAGCCGTCCGCCAGCGTCGGCTCGTATACGACCACCGTGGCGCCCTTGGCCTTCACTCGCTTCATCACACCCTGGATCGACGACTGGCGGAAGTTGTCGGAGTTCGACTTCATGGTCAGGCGGTACACGCCCACTGTCACCGGCCTCTCCGATTCCCCGCTGTACTCGCTGTTGCCCGCGTAGTCGTAGCCGCCGGCCATCTCCAGCACCTGATCCGCAATAAAATCCTTGCGCGTTCGGTTCGACTCCACGATCGCCTCGATCAGGTTCTCCGGAACATCCTGATAGTTCGCGAGCAGCTGCTTCGTGTCCTTCGGCAGGCAGTAACCGCCGTAGCCGAAGCTCGGGTTGTTGTAGTGCGTGCCGATGCGCGGGTCCAGGCACACGCCGTCGATGATCGCCCGGGCGTCCAGCCCCTTCGACTCCGCGTACGTGTCCAGCTCGTTGAAGTAGCTCACGCGCAGCGCCAGATACGTGTTCGCGAACAGCTTCACGGCCTCGGCCTCGGTAAAGCCCATGAACAGGGTGTTCACGTTCTCGTCCAACGCACCTTCCTGCAGCAGCGCAGCGAAGGTGCGCGCCGCCTCGACCAGACGCGGGTCATCCGGGTCGGTGCCCACGACGATGCGGCTCGGATGCAGGTTGTCGTACAGGGCCTTGCTCTCGCGCAGGAACTCCGGGCTGAAGATGATGTTCCTGCTGCCGGTCTTCTTACGAATCGAACGCGTGTAACCCACCGGGATGGTGGACTTGATCACCATGATCGCGTCCGGGTTGACCTTCATGACCAGATCGATCACGGACTCCACCGCGGACGTGTCGAAGAAGTTCTTCTCGCTGTCGTAGTTCGTGGGCGCCGCGATGATCACGAAGTCTGCGTCCGCGTACGCGCTTTCCCCGTCCAGCGTGGCGGTCAGGTCCAGCTCCTTCTCCGCGAAGTACCTCTCGATGTACTCGTCCTGGATCGGGCTGATCCGCTTGTTGATCTTCTCGACCTTCTCCGGAATGATGTCGACCGCGGTGACATGATGGTGCTGGCTCAGCAGCGTCGCGAGCGACAGGCCCACGTAACCCGTGCCGGCGACCGCAATCCTCAGCGAATCAAAATCTCTCATATGCACCCACAATCATTGGCTGTAGCAGTTCCAAATACAGTATTTTATTCCAATAACGGGCCAACTCTGGGTAGCAGCAAGAATTCGGACCTTGTCCTAGCAGTACAAAACTGTCTCACTATAAAAACAAGAAAACTAAATCATTACCGACACGCCATGCGGTGTGCTATCGGCAACAAACCGGCAGCAATGAAGTTCAACTTCACAGTGGCTGATGTCGTAGGTCTTTTAGGCTTCTTGGATTGTCTTGGCCTAGTTCTTGCGCGTTGTTGACAGCGTCCATACCAATGGCGAGCAAGGGCAGAAGTGGCCACAGGTAGCGTTTATGGAATCCTGGCAGAATGGTGTGCCAGCCACGCATGTCAAGTCTGGGTGTCCACATGAGCGCAAGCGACAGGAACGCCGCCGTGCAGGCCGTTGCAACAGCTCGTTTGTCTGCACGCCATCTTGTGACGAGTAACGCGGCGAGCGGAGGTAACAGCCATGCGAGCCATTCGCGTCAGACGACGACGAACACGAGGAACACGATGTTCACGAAGAGCATCATGAGCGTGTGCAATGGGTGAGCGAATATCCATGCTCTGTTCGCAGCCATGTCTGTGCCCGACGCAATCCAATACAGCTGACGTTCCGCAAACCAGAGCTGCATAGGTACGGCCATAACTGCGAACAAGCCGACTGCTGAGTAGTTGTAGTTTTCAAGGCCACTGGCCCCCCTCTATGGTCAGGATTCGAGCATGGACCGCCCGTGCCGTTGCCTCATGTTGAACTCGCCGGTGTCGATCCATACCGTGTCGTGCACGATGCGGTCGAGGCCGCGCTCCTCGGCGAGGTCGATGGTGCACAGGTGCGGGTGCGGAGAAGGCCACGATTACGCGCGAAACGGCTGGGATGACCGGAATCGCCGCTCACTGCTCGACCACCTACTGTGTGAAACATCTCGTGAAACGCCTTGCGGAACGTGCGGGACTTACGGGACTTGCGGGACATGTGCATGGTTATCAGTGCAGCGACAGGTTACGGAGTGGGATGGTGTAAGGCGGATAGGCAGACGGGCGAAGGGCGGGCCATGTGGAGATTCGTCAGGATGACACCAGTATCCCGGTGAACAATCCCCGTTCGCGCTAATCTGGTGGCAGTTCATCTGTCATCGCCTCGCAAGAACGGGAGTATCACGTTGTCTTTTGAGAAAACAGCGCATCCATCACGTATCAAGATCTTCGTCTCCGCTCACAAGCCGGCGTCGTTCCCCGACTGCGCGAGCATCCTGCCCATCCAAGTCGGCGCGGCGAACGTTCAGGCCGCTGGCAAGCCACTGTTTGAAGACACTTTGCACGACAATGTCGGCGACAACATTTCCCAAAAGAACCCTATGTACTGCGAGCTCACCGCCCAGTACTGGGCTTGGAAGAACGCCGATGCCAACTATTACGGTTTCTGCCACTACCGTCGCTACTTCGATTTCTCTGATACTCCCCACCGGCAGAACAGCTACGGTGAAATCATGGATGCCGCCATCACTCCGGAGGCCATTGCCGAGTATGGCATCGACGACGACAGCATCGCCAAGGCCGTGGAAGGCTGGGATGTCATCACCACGCCTATGAACAATGTCCGCGAATTCGATGGATTCGTCAGTCTCAAGGACCATTGGAACGCCGACCCGCATCTGCAGCTCAAGGATCTACGCCATATGTACGACGTACTGTGTGCAATGCATCCCGAATATCAGGTGGATGCCGATACGGTGCTCAACGGCACACGAGCGGCTTTCTGCAATATGTTTATCATGAGGAAGGCGATTTTCCAAGAGTACTGCGAATGGCTGTTCCCAATTCTCGATGAATTCACCGCCCATTGGGATTACTCCGCCGCCGATGTACAGACGCTGCGCACCCCCGGCCATCTTTCCGAACGCCTGCTCAACATCTTCCTCGCACATAAACAGCGCACCGGCTCCAACTGGAAAATCAAGCGGCTGCAATGTGTGCATTTCACGAATCCGGAACCGTTCACGCCTCTGGAACCACTGAACACCAACCCCCGTTTCACCGTGCCCGTGCTGTTCGCCGCGGACGACAACTACGTCCCGATGCTCACCACCACCATCTACTCCCTGCTGAAAAACGCTTCATCCGAACGCTACTATGACATCATCGTGCTGGAGCGCAACATCACCAGCGAGAACAAGCATGGCATCATCGACTTCCTCTCGCAGTTCGAGAACGCGACGATCCGATTTCTTGACGTCAGCAGAGCCATCAGCGGTTTCGACCTCACGACCAGCAACGCGCATATCAGCATTGAAACCTATTACCGCTTCATCATCCAGGAAGCGCTCCCCTTCTACAAGAAGGTGCTGTATCTGGACTGCGACCTGGTCGTCAACGGAAATATCGCCGAACTGTACGACACAGACTTGGGAAACACCGCCATCGGTGCCGTGCCCGACATCGACTTCATCGGCAATCTGAACATGAAGAACGGCGAACGTATGGACTACGTCAACCACCAGCTGCACATGTCCAAGCCTTACGGATATTTCCAGGCAGGCGTGCTGTTGATGAATCTGGAGCGTATGCGCGAAATACACACCGTCCGTGAATGGCTTGAGATCGCGCAAAAGCCTGGATTCATCTATAACGATCAGGACATTCTAAACATGGAGTGCGAAGGATCCGTTACGTATCTGCCGTATGAGTGGAACGTGATGCATGACTGCGGCGGACGCGTGCACGGCGTCTTCGATTTCGCTCCCGCAAATATGTTCCACAAATACATGGAGTCCCGTAAGTCGCCGAAGATCGTGCACTACGCGGGGTACGACAAACCGTGGAAGAATCCTTGGTGTGATTTCGCCCCCCTGTATTGGGATTATGCGAGCGAGACGCCGTTCTCCCTGCAAATGATGGCGCTACTCTCCGGCGTTGAGAAGCCCGAGCCCGCCCAGCATCATGAACGTGCCATCGCCGAGGATAGCCCAATCAGAAAATATGCGGACGTTCTCGCTCCGGTTGGCTCCAAGCAGCGCGAAATCATGAAAGTGGTCGCACGCAAAATTCAGGGCAAACGCTGAATTCTCTCCTTGGGGGGCTGACGCCGCTAGCACCAAAGCAAAAGCCCGCATTAGTCTAAAGGTGATGGCTATGTCTGAAGAACTTTTCACTCCCAAGAACATCATCGTGACCGGCGGCTGCGGTTTCATCGGTTCGAACTTCGTGCATTACGTGGTCAACAACCATCCGGACGTGCACGTGACCGTGTTGGATGCGCTGACCTACGCGGGCAACATCGAGAACATCGCGGGCCTGCCCGAGGACCGTGTCGAGTTCGCGCACGGCAACATCTGCGACGCGGAGCTGCTCGACAGGATCGTGCCGGGCCACGACGCGATCGTGCATTACGCGGCCGAGAGCCACAACGACAACAGCATCGCGAACCCGGAGCCGTTCCTCAAGACGAACGTGGAGGGCACGTTCCGCCTGCTGGAGGCCGTGCGCAGGTACGGGATCCGCTACCACCACGTGAGCACGGACGAGGTGTACGGCGACCTGGCGCTGGACGATCCGGCGAAGTTCACCGAGTCCACCCCGTACCATCCGTCCAGCCCGTACTCGTCCACCAAGGCCGCCAGCGACATGCTGGTGCGCGCGTGGACCCGCACCTACGGTTTGAGGACCACGATCTCCAACTGCTCCAACAACTACGGCCCGCACCAGCACGTGGAGAAGTTCATCCCGCGCCAGATCACCAACATCCTCGAGGGCGTCCGCCCGAAGCTGTACGGCAAGGGCGAGAACGTGCGCGACTGGATCCACACCGAGGACCACTCCAGCGGCGTGTGGACCATCCTGACCCGGGGCCGTATCGGCGAGACCTACCTGATCGGCGCGAACGGCGAGAGGAACAACATCACCGTGCTGCGCATGATCCTGAAGATGATGGGCCAGGACGAGGACGCGTTCGACTGGGTCAGGGACCGCCCGGGGCACGACCGCCGCTACGCCATCGACTCCACCAAGCTGCAGACCGAGCTCGGCTGGAGGCCCACGCACACCGACTTCGAATCCGGGCTGAGGGCCACCATCGAGTGGTACACCGAGAACCACGCCTGGTGGGAGCCCGCCAAGGCCGCCACCGAGGCCAGGTACAAGCAGCAGGGCCAGTAACGATTCCCGCCTTCCCGGCCCGTCCGGAGGGCGGAGGACGGCCCGTCTGGGCGGGCCGGGAACGTTTCGGATGTCTATCAAGGAATGGGACTCATGGATTTTGAGAAGGAACTGAAGGCTGAGAGGACGAACATCCCCGGCCTGATCGTGTTCGACCTGCCGGTGCACGGCGACAACCGCGGCTGGTTCAAGGAGAACTGGCAGCGCGCGAAGATGACAGCGCTGGGCCTGCCCGACTTCGAGCCGATGCAGAACAACATCTCGTTCAACACGAAGAAGGGCGTGACCCGCGGAATCCACGCCGAGCCGTAGGACAAGTACATCAGCATCGCGACCGGCGCGGTGTTCGGCGCGTGGGTCGACCTGCGCCCGGGCGAGAGCTTCGGCCAGGTGTGCACCACGCGCCTCGACCCGTCCAAGGCGATCTACGTGCCGCGAGGCGTGGGCAACAGCTTCCAGGCGCTCGAGGACGGCACCGCGTACACGTACCTCGTCAACGCGTACTGGAGCCTCGAGCAGAAGAAGACGTACACCTTCGTGAACCTCGCGGACCCGGACCTGGGCATCCGGTGGCCAATCCCACTGGAGGAGTCCGAGCGCAGCGAGGCCGACCTGCACCACACGATGCTCAGGGACGCCAGGCCCATGGCCCCGCGCCGCACGATGGTCACCGGCTGCAACGGCCAGCTCGGCCACGCCATTCGCGACTACGTGGAGGAGCACGGCCTGGAGGGCTTCGAGTTCAACGACATCGACACGTTCGACTTCTCCGACCCGGCCCAGTACGGCCGCCTGACCTTCACCCGCGACATGGCCAAGGCGATCTTCCACCTGCTCGACTCCGGGGCGCCGTTCGGCACGTACGACCTGACCGGTTCGGACGCGGTGAGGAGCTGGGCGGACATCGCCCGCGAGGTGTTCTCGATCAGACCAACGGCAACGGCGACAAGGTGTGCCCGATCTCGACCGAGGAGTACTTCGCGAACGCGAAGGCCCCGGTCAGCCCGCGTCCGACGCATTCCGCCCTGTCGATCGCCAAGATCGAGAACGCCGGGTACCACGCGCCGGATTGGGAGGAAACCCTCAAGGCATACGTCGCCAAGGAACTTGGCAAGTAAGGCATGAGAAGTCGAGAAGGCCAAGATTTCTCGACGAATCCATGAATAACGAGATGCTCCGGAATCCATCCCGGAGCATCTCGTTTATGTATGGTCTGTGTGGATACCCCCTATGGAGGTGTGCCAACGTCCATATGCAGGCATTAATATTATCGGTCAGCCAACCGTCAACCATTTCCCCCTCCCGAAAGCGGGGATAGAACTATGATGTGAGGGAATGACCATGTCTGATGATGCACAAGTGACGCGCCCAGAGGAAGACGCCGAAGTCACACAAACATCCTCGGATTCCGAATCCGTCCAAAACGATAACCCGTACGATGCGGACAAACAGCACTTGTTCTCGCAGGATTCTCAAATAGAGGAAGGCCATCGGGGCGAAACCAACGAAACATCTGAAAGCAGGCTCGATGAGTCCGCTACCGGCGAACCGGACGATAATGTTGAAAGCGCCGAAAAAATCATCGATACCGGCAACAGTAGCGACGAGCAGTCAGTAAAAAGCGCTACGAATGCAAAACCTGCCGAAGCCGAGGCTGAGCATCCTGTTCGCACGACCATCAGCGCCGTGCGCGATGTCTGGCGCACTTTCACCAATCTTAAGGCCATTCGGTTCATCATCGACTTCTTCCGCAATCCCAACTCCCCCTGGCATAAGCGCCCACGCTGTCCGTACACGCTGTACGCGCTGGTATTCGTGATTCTCACCGTTTTCGAAGTCATCTTCATCCAATGGGGCATGTACTCCGAAACCACCTATGCCGAGGGACAAGAAGTCGACGAAACCACGAAAATCCTAGGCAGCGTCGCCGGCCAAACCACGCAATTCGTCGCGCAGATGTGGCTTGAACACAAGAACCTATTCTTGCTCAACTGTCTCATTCTGGGTGCCATCTACCTCACGCTCATTCTCGTGCTAAACAGGTTCTGGATTGCCACCGCCATTTTCGGCACGGTGATGACCACCTACGCTGTGGCGAACAACATCAAGGTGCAGACGCGAAATGAGCCGCTGCTTCCTTCTGATCTTAACTTCATCACCGGCGGCAATACTGGCGAGTTGGCATCATTCATTCCGACATCCAGTCAACCTCTGGTTCATCAGGCAATCGCCGGCGTCATCTGGCTGGTAGTTATCTGCATTGTGCTGCAGATTCTTGATAGGCGCAACTGCTTCATCCATTGTTCATGGCGGCATCCATTCACCGGCGCCAAGAATATCGTCGGCACGCTCACCCGTATTGCCGCAGCGTGCGCCAGTGTGGCGGTGGCTGTTTCGTTCACATGGGGGTTCGGCAATGCCGGATACTGGTCGACGAATCTTGCACAGCAACTAGGTGATGAACCGCAGATGTGGAATGGCCTTACGGATTCCACGAACAACGGTCCCGCCGTGAATTTCGTCCGTCTGGCGCATACGAAGATCATGGATAAGCCAGAAGACTATTCGCGGGATGTCATGCAGAAGATCGCCGCGAAATACGCCAAGCAGGCGAAGAACATCAATCAGACACGCAGTGCGAATATGACCGACAACACGGTCATTATGATCCTGTCCGAAACGTTCTCCGACCCGACACGAGTACCGGGCGTGAGCTTCTCGGAAGATCCGATGCCGAACATTCGCCAGTTGAAGACCTGGACCACCTCCGGCCTGATGCTTTCGCCCGGCTATGGTGGCGGTACGGCGAACATCGAATATCAGGCGTTGACGGGGCTTTCCATGGCGAATTACAATTCCGCGCTGTCCGTTGCCTACCAGCAGCTCGTTCCCTCGCTCAAGTGGACTCCGTCGCTGAATCAGGCATGGAACGCGGCCAACGGCGAGGACGCTTCCGTGGCGCTGCACGCCTACAACCGCAACATGTATTTCCGCGACATCAACTACAAGAAGTTCGCCTTCTCGAAGTTCTATGCCACGGATGGCGTCCCCCAACTGAAGGACCTTCAGCAAATCGATTCCGCATGCTATGCCTCGGATGAATCTTTCTACAAGAATATTCTTGATCAGGTTTCGTCATCGGATAAGAACAAGTTCTATCAGGCCGTTACCATGCAGAACCACCTTCCGTATGCGGATTTCTATGCGGATAACCAGTTCAAAGATGCGGACATGTCGCAAGGATTGCCGGAGAGCGAGCGCCAGGCCATCGAGTATTACACAAAGGGTTTGAACTACACCGACCAGTCCACCTTCGATTTTCTGAAGCAACTGAATGAAATCGGCAGGCCCATCACCGTCATCTTCTACGGCGACCATCTGCCCGGCATCTATTCAACCGCGTACTCAGACTCGAACAATGTGCTTGACCTGCATGAGACTGACTATTTCATCTGGTCGAACAATGCCTCGAAATCCGCGGGAACCAAGCTCGATGATGCTTCCAGCGCATACACGTCGTCGAACTATTTCTCCGCCCAGCTTGCTTCGCATCTTGATGCGAAGGTCAGCCCGTATCTGGCGTTCCTTACCGAAATGCACCAGGCCATTCCGGCGCTTTCCGTCCCTTCGTCGGCGGGCGGTAATTCCGAAGACCCGGTGTATCTCGATGCCAACGGCAATCGTGTCAGCAAGAAGGATCTTCCCAAGACGGCCAAGGCGATGCTGCATGAGTATCAGCTCATCCAGTACGACATGAGTGCGGGAAAGAATTATCTCAAGAGCACCGGTTTCGTCGACTTCCCGAAGTGAGTGCGTGAAACCGCAGACTGTAGAAATGCCGGGTGCGAAAACCGGACTGCGTGAACGATGATGCGGGACGACGGCGGATTACCGCTTAGCGCCCCGCATTTTCAATAGGGCACCGAGCGCAGCGAATAGCAGATCGGCGAAGGTCATGGTGATTCGGCTGACCAGCACAACGGCGAGGACGCCTCCTGAAGTCAGTACGCTGGTGAAGAATACGTAGGCCACGGCCAGCACGAAGCTGGATACGGCGATCTGTCAAGGGAGTGCCGTGAACGCCTCGGTCAACGAAGCCCAGTTCTTTACTATTACCCACAACAGTCCCGCGAGCACGATTGCGAGGAAGAACCATCGGAGAATGGGGGAGTTAAGAATCTTCTTCAGCTTGTTCATAACACCTTGGTGCTGCTTGCGGGACTGCTTGCTGTCAATGATCCATTGGGCGAGATCGCGGGTGATCTCATCGCTGGTGAATCGTTCAGCTGCGGTTCTGGCATCACGCTGCTTTTGCGCCAGATAATCCGGATCTGATGTCAGCGCTTCTATGGCGGTGGCGCGCGCTTACGGGTCGCCGGGCTTTACGAATACCACGCCATCGCCCAGCATACGTTGTTGCGGGGCGGTGTCGCTGGTAATGACGGCGCAGCCCTCTATTTATTCCCCTTTGTTGTTTTCCAATACTGCTACGCCATCTCACCCTTTGTCTAGGATTAGAAAGAATGTTGAAGATGAGTCAGCCATACGGCCCATCGAAACGCTGACTAGTAGGATAGGACGTTTGTGAAGAACTTTTTTGACGGTATAAAGAAGCGATACCACTATGCGATGGTGGTATTCAAGGAACTGGTAAAAACCGATTTCCAGCTACGGTATCAGGGATCCTTCCTGGGCATGGTATGGTCCGTACTGAAACCGTTGATGCTATTCGCCGTAATGTACGTGGTGTTCGTGAAGTTCCTGAAGTTCTCCGACGGCACTCCGACATTCCCCATTTCGTTGCTGTGTGGCACCTGCCTGTGGAGCTTCTTCTCTGAGTCCACCAGCATGGGTATGCAGTCCATCGTCGGACGCGGCGACTTGCTTCGTAAAGTTCACTTCCCGAACTACATCATCGTCGCTTCCACCACCATGGGTTCCATGATTTCTCTCGGTATCAATCTGCTGGTGGTTATCTTGTTCGGTTTCTTCGCCCACGCCCATTACACTTGGCGCGTGCTGTTGGTTCCCTTCAGTATTCTGCAGTTGTACTGCCTCGGCTTGGGTGTAGCATTGCTGCTCGCTTCCCTGTTCGTCTATTTTCGTGACGTGGCGCATATCTGGGAAGTCGTGCTGCAAGCAATGTTCTATGCGACACCTATCATCTACCCCATTTCCATGGTCGCCAATAACCCGGAGTTCTCCTGGGCTGCCAAGCTCCTGATGCTGAACCCCTCCACTCAGGCGATTATGGATATCCGTCACAATCTGCTTTCCCCCGAATATGTGCCGACAGTGTGGTCCATGGTCGACAACAAACTGCTCTGCCTGCTGCCGTATGTGCTGTCCGCTTTCATTCTGTGGCTGGGTATTCACGTGTTCCGCAAGTACAGTTCCAAGTTCGCGGAGGTGCTCTGATTCATGACTGAGGTTGCAATGACTGAAGAGAAGAACGTCGACGAGCGCCCCGTAGTGCTCAAGGTCGATCATGTAGCCAAGATGTTCCGACTGCCCACCGAGCAGGCCACCGGTCTGAAGATGGCCTTCCTGAACTGGACGAAGGGCATTAAGGGCTACACCGAGCAGCATGTGCTGCGGGACATCAATTTTGAAGTTCGACAGGGTGACTTTTTCGGCATTGTTGGGCGTAATGGTTCCGGCAAGTCCACACTGTTGAAGATCATCTCGCAGATCTACACCCCGGAGCAGGGGTCCGTGACGGTTAAAGGCAAACTGGTGCCGTTCATTGAGCTCGGTGTCGGTTTCAATCCGGAACTGACTGGCCGTGAGAATGTGTACTTGAATGGCGCTCTGCTTGGATTCACTCGTACGCAGATTGACGCGATGTATGATGACATCGTGGAGTTCGCCGAGCTTGAGGACTTCATGGACCAGAAGCTCAAGAACTACTCGTCCGGCATGCAGGTACGTCTTGCTTTCTCCGTGGCCATCAAAGCGCAGGGAGACATTCTGGTGCTCGATGAGGTGCTTGCCGTCGGAGACGAGGCGTTCCAGCGTAAATGCGACAACTTCTTCGCGGAAATCAAGAAAGATCCGACCAAGACCGTCATCCTTGTCACCCATTCCATGGACGCGGTGAAGAAATACTGCAACAAGGCCATTCTCATCAAGGATGGCGAGATCATCGCAAGTGGCGACAAGAACGATGTCGCCGATCGCTATACCTTGGAGAACCTTAAGGTGGAGCGCAGGAACGCGGAAAAGGAAAAAAACGAGGAAGAGGAAGGCGAATATCCACTTGGCCTCAGCGAGCGCGTTCCCACATTCCGCATTCTGCCTGTTTCCGAACAGATGCTCACTTGCAAGGATACATTCGAATTCGACGTCGAATATGATCTGCGCGACAGCAAGGACATCGAGTTCTACATCCCCATGTCGGTATTGGACGTCAAGCGCGGCGGCGTTCCGTATGATTGTGGCGTCTCATTCAAGGTCAACAAGACAGGCCATAACAAGGTGCATTTCGCTTTGCCTTTGCATCTCTTCAATGACGGTGACTTCAAAATCATCGCCACCATGCGCATTATTCCTGATACCAGCAATCTGAAGAATTTCGAGCAACTCGCGTTCACCAGCGATGAGAATTCATGCTACTTCTCAGTGCGCAATCCAGGAACGGTGAATTTCGCCGGTCTTCTCAATGACTCCGCTATGCGAATCGACAAGCTCGGCGTGAGCTCCTGCGATTGATTATTGCTGAGTAGGCCTTCAATGGGGGGAAAGCGATTACTGCTTACCCCCATTTTTTATGTGTGCGGCGATACAATTAAAGCCACTTGCGGGAACATTCCCGCACCAAGATGAGAAGAATTACCGAGGAGAGACGTCTATGTCGTCAAGTCTATTGGCAGCATCAAAGAAGATGTGGGCCGTATTCTGCACATTGTCCATGTGCATCGCAGTGGGCATGACTACGAATCATATCGCCATGGCAGATAGCGCGACGCAAAATAGCAATATTATTGCTTCATTGAAGTATATGAGCGAGCTCAACAAACTACGCCAATCCAGACGTACCGCCTTGACTGCGCAACAAATCATTGAAGCGCAGAATGCCGACAACAGTGCAAACATGCGTTCAGGGCAGGTTGCGGAAGATGCGGCTGACGGCTCTCCTGTTCCCGAACTTAACGTGAACTGGGATTTGATGAGTTGGGCTCAGAAGCGCGCCGACGCCTTGGCCGAACGAGCCTCTGTGAATCACAGTCAACCAATTAGCCATGACGACATGTATGTAGGCGCACCATCATGGACTTCGAAATATAATCTTGGAGAGAGTCCAAACTATCAAAGCGGAACATATTGGTTTGGACCTGAAGCCTTGTTCATCGGATACCCTGAAACGGGACAAAGCAATCATAATCCAATTCAATCTTGGTATAGCGAGCTATCCGCTCCTGCCGGCAGCAGCAGGCAAGGGTACGGACATTACCTCACCGAAGTGAGCAATCTGGCGGATACCGCCGGCATGGCGTCGGCGCAAGTGACTAGCGGCCGTTGGGAAGGCGCAACCATCGTCGTTCTGGAAATCGGATACACCGGTAACCACAGCGACAGGGGCACTACACAATCCGTAAGCGATGCCCTCAAGCAATATGTCGGTTCTACATACACAGTGAAATACCATGCAAATGGCGGCAATGGATCCATGGACGATCAGAAATTCGATATGGATTCAACCGTCCCATTGTATGGGAATAGGTTCACTCGCACGGGATATCAGTTCAGCGGATGGAACACGAAAAAAGATGGTTCGGGAACGCAGTACTCCGACTACAATCCCATCTATAACATCGCGAACGCCGGTGAAGTGGTTGACCTATATGCGCAATGGACGCCAAATACCTATACCGTGTATTTCTACTCTGGCGGCACTGGCTCAGGTGGAGGTAGCAGTCGGAGCTTCACCTATGATCAGGCGCAAAATCTGCCAAATCCAGCAGATGTGGGAATAAGCAGCATCAATGGAACTTTCACATCTTGGAACACCGAATATGATGGCTCGGGAACTTCATATCAAGCGGGGCAATCGGTAAAGAACCTCACCGCAGACGAGTATGGAAGCATATATTTATATGCACAGTGGAAAACCACTCATACCGTGCATTTCCGAGCGTATAACGCAACACCTGAATATTTCGAGGATCAGCGGGTCGCTGATGGCGATTCCGCTACCAAGCCAACCGATCCGGTTCGTCCGGGATTCGTATTCAGGGGATGGACCACAGGCAATAGTGATGACTCGTCATTGTACGATTTCAGCACTCCGGTAACAGAGGATGTCTGGCTATATGCATTATGGGATTCGTATCCTTACACCATTCATTATGACGCCAATGGCGGCACAGGAACCATGCCTGACCAAAAAGTTGCATCCGACCCAAGCGTCAATACCGCTACGCTGAAATCGAACGAATTCAATTACAACGGCAGGGTGTTCACAGGTTGGAACACCAAACGAGACGGCACTGGTACAGCTTATAGGGAAAACACGTCTTACGCGAAATTGAACATCACTGCCGCGAACCAAATAATCACCTTGTATGCGCAATGGACTACCGCCAAAGTGAAAACCATTGATGCTGTTACGGTGAAATGCGCTTATTCCGCATGCTATCCGGTCCTTCCCAACGAGGTAAAAATCCATTTGAGCGACGGCAGCACTGTCGTGGAAAACGTGGATTGGAATAAGAATCAACTCGACGCAATCATCGACAAAGGCCAATCCGGCCTTCATCTAGGCGATGTGTTTTATATCGATAGCACAAGCATCGTCGGCTTCCCGAATCAGAGGATTCGCGCGAAAATAGTGGCCTCTGACACCATTGCCCCGTCTCTCCAGGGGTTGGACACCGTCGCTGCCAGAACAAACGACACATCGTTCGATACCATGTATGGCATAAACGCCATTGACGATAACGATGGCGACGTGACGCGAAATATCAAGGTCTCCGGCAACTTCGATATTTCGAAAACAGGTGATTATCAACTCACTTACACGGTGAAGGACGCAGCCGGCAATGAGGCAACGGGAAACCGTACTATCCATGTGACGGATGATAATATCGCAACGATAACGTTCAACCCCAACGGCGGTATCGGATCCATGTCGCCACAGACGGTCACCACGGATGGCTCTTACCAGATTTTCCGGTCTACCAAGTTCACCCGAGTCCATTACAATCTGGAATCGTGGAACACCAAGGCCGATGGTTCCGGCAAGCGGTACAACGCATATGGCGATTGGCTCGAAAATTCCGATGTTCCCTCGAATGGAAAAATCACACTGTATGCGCAGTGGGAACATGCGACCTACACTGTGATGTTTTATCCCAATCTTCCAAATGACTCAGGCATTGGAATCGTCAACTCGCAAAACATCAAATACGACGAGTATGAAAAACTTGCGGGCAACACCTGCATGGATCCTGGATACACGTTCATCGGTTGGAATACCGAGAAAGATGGATCCGGCACCAGCTATTCCGATGAGCAACAGGTGAAAAACATTTACGACAAGTACGGCTACAGCATCACCTTACATGCGCAGTGGAAGGCAAACAAATACACAGTGCAATTCAACGCCAACGGCGGTACCGGCACCATGCCCTCGCAGACGTTGACATATGACAAGAACGAGAGACTGAACCGCTCGACATTCAAGGCGCCGGCCGGCAAAATGATCACGGGCTGGAACACTAAAGCCGACGGCACCGGCACGGGGTATGATTACTGCGCTCCGGTGAAGAATCTGCTGACAAGCGGTTCCATAACTCTATATGCGTGGTATAGCCCAATACGCTACAGCTCCATCTCTGTACAGACCCCACCGAAAAAAGCCTCGTATAAGACAGGCGAAACGCTCGATACGACAGGACTTGTGGTATCTGCGATACAGAACAATGGCGATACTGTGCAACTACCAAGGAGCGAGTACACGCTTTCTCAGCCGAACATGAATTCCAACGGCACCAAGCGCGTTACCTTGACATTGAAGTCCAATACGGCAAAGACAACGTGGTTCGACATCACTGTCGGCTCAGCTGCGCCGACAGTGGAGGAAAGCCATTCGATAGCGGATTCCGATGAAACAGTTACCAATTACGTCGTCAGCCTCAAAGAAGGCACGGCAACCGACGTGCTGGACAAGGCCGTCACCGGAGCCGAAGCGTTGCATGCCTACAAGCTGATGTCATATCCGGAAATCAGTGTGTTCTTTGTACAAGCACACACCAAGACATTCGCTTCCGACTTCGCGCGCTGGGCCGCAGCAAATGGCATTGCTGTGGACACGGTGGCATATACACGCGATAAACTCCGCGAAGAGGAAATTCGCTATGGGAATACCACATCTTCCGACATCGCGACAACCACAAAATGGAAGTCGGGAAACGCGATCCGCAAACCACAGAAAGACTCTTCGGATCCGAACACCAACATCTATGATGCATGGGGCATTACCGCCATTGGTGCAGATAAGGCGCAGCGGACCAATGCCGCGTATAAGCCGACTCTGACCGGCGTAATCGATTCCGGCATCGAGGATGATAATCCCGATCTGCAGGGGCAGGTGAGCAGCACCTATTCCGTTGATTGCACGGTGAATGGAATCCCGCAGCAGGGAACCGACTCCTCGACGGGACGTCCTGTATGGTGGCCTACCGCGGGTGACTACGACGACATGCACGGCACTCACGTTTCAGGCACCATCGCAGCATCCCACAATGGCAGCGGCGTCAATGGCGTAAACCCGAATACGACATTGGCAGCCATACGTGTGCTTAAGCACGACCGCACCTACCTCGAACAGGAGGTCTGCGGATACGTATGGGCGGCCAAGGTGGGAATGGATGTCACCAATGCCAGCATCGGCAGCCTGTCACCCGATTATCCAGGTAAGTATGCAGTTGACAAGGCGCATGACACCGTTTTGCAACGAGCCGTGAACTACGCAGCCAAAAACAACGTAGTCAACGTTGCCTCAGCAATGAATGCAGGTCTCGACCTTGATAATCTGCACGAGGACACATCCTTGGATCGGATGCGCAGGCAAATCGAAAAGCGCCAGCCGCGTGAGGTCATCGGGCAAGCCATCGATGCCAGCAACAACGAAAATACGTTCAACCCGCTGACCGGCTTGGCGAATCAGCAAAGCCAGGGTCTTGAAGGTTCGGGGCCTTCTCTTGCTAGTAACAAGGGATACATCGTTCCGGCTATGCTTGACGGAGTGCTTGCCGTATCCGCAGTGCAAAAACGGGGCACATACTCCGTGGCCCCATTGAGCCGTGCCGATTATTCGAATTACGGCAGCAGCTCTATCGATGTGGCGGCTCCTGGAAGCAATGTCTATTCAACATATGGAACCAACTATGCGTATATGAGCGGCACTTCCATGGCATCTCCCCATGTAGCAGGTGTGGCATCACTGCTCAAGTCGGTGCATCCAAATTATTCCGTTTCGCAGATTGAGCAATTGCTCAAGAAACAAGCTAAGGAACGATACAACGACTTGGAAGCGCCTGCAGATGGCGCTGAATACCGTGGCGCGGGGCTTGTCAACGCTTATGCCGCTGTGACAGAAAATCAAGAACAACCTACCGTTTCTGCCCAGTATTCAACAGATGGCGGTTCCAGTTGGCACGATTTGGCCAACGCCAGAATCTCCGGCAAGGCCACCATTCGTGTAACAGCCACCGGCGCAGTTTCAAGCGTATCGATGAATGTCGATGGGCAGAATCGTTCAGCCCAGGGCGATGACAGTTATAACGGTAACGCGACCGCAACCGTTGACGTTGATTTCTCAACGCTGATGGCGGTTGAAACCTGTTCGCTGGTACTCAAAGCTTATGGTCTGAATTACGACGTATCGAACGACGACGTAAGCAAAACCTTTCAGTTCCAGGCAGGACATACCGCATATGCCACGGTGGCGTTCAACTCAAACGGCGGATCCACGGTCGCTTCCCAATCGGTGAGGTACGGCTCCAAGGCCACGCAGCCAACGAACCCAACCCGCACCGGCTATACGTTTCAGGGCTGGTACACAGCCAAGAACGGCGGCACGAAGTACGATTTCAGCCAGACAGTGACGAGTGGCATCACCCTGTACGCTCACTGGTCGGTGAACTCGTACATACTCACTTTCGACGGCAACAGCGGTGAGACTTCCGAATCGTCCAGGACAGTGCAGTACGGCAGCCAGTACGGCGGTCTGCCCACAGCCACGCGCACTGGCTACATATTCCAAGGCTGGTACACAGCCAAGGATAACGGAAGCCAGGTCAGCTCGTCCACAACCATGGGGGCAGCGAATACGACTGTGTACGCGCACTGGACCATCAGGACCTACACGGTGACGTTCGATTCGAACGGCGGTTCCTCCGTAGCCGCACAGAAGGTGAAATACGGTTCGCGAGTCACCGAACCCGCGAATCCGGCCCGCATGGGGTACACGTTCCAGGGCTGGTACACGGCCAAGAACAGCGGCACGAAGTATGACTTCAACCAAACCGTAACAAGCGATGTGACCCTCCACGCGCATTGGGCGAAGGAACCCGCCGCATTGAGACGCTTGGCCGGTGCGACCCGCTACGACACCATGGAGGAGATCGTCGGTACCGGTGGATGGAAGTCCGGGGGCACTGTGATCGTCGCTTCGGGCGGCAACTATCCCGATGCCCTGGCAGCTTCCGGCTTGGCCGGCACGTTGGATGCCCCCATCGTGCTGACTGATGGGAAAACGCTGTCCTTCCAGGCATTCACGCGTCTAACCGATCTCGCCCCGTCCAGGATCATCGTCGCTGGCGGCCGCGCGGCCGTGTCGGACGGCGTGATGGACGAGTTGGAAGACATCTGCCCCCATGTGGAACGGGTGGCCGGCGCGACGCGCGTGGACACGTCCCTGAACCTGTATCGGAAGGGATCTGGCTGGGGCTCCACTGCCATACTGGCTACGGCCAGCAACTTCGCCGACGCGCTGAGTATCAGCTCCTACGCCTACGCGGCGAAGGCTCCCGTGTTCCTAGTCGATTCGAACGCTCTAACCAACAGCCAGCAAATCGCACTCTCGACTGGACAGTTCTCTCGGATCGTCGTAGTCGGCGGCATCAACGCCGTGTCCGAACGAGTGGCGACGAAAGCCCAATCCATAACCGGGGCGCAGCTGACGCGCTTGTCTGGCGCGACCCGTTACGAGACGAGCGAGCGGATCGCCAGATGGACGACGGGGCACGGCCTGGGTATGAACGGCGTCGTGTACGCGACCGGCGCGAACTTCCCCGACGCCCTGGCGGCTGGCCCTCTCGCCGGCAAGGCCAAGGCGGCGACCCTCCTGGTCGAGGACACCCACAGCCCCGCGGTCCCGTTCTCCGCGGAGTACAGGGGCAAGGTCGACAACGCGTACGTGGTCGGCGGCGTGAACGCCGTGGACCAAGGCACCGCGAATGCCATCGCCGACAACCTCGGCCTCAGACACGCGCAATGACGACATAAAACGTGTTAAGAGGGGCTGACCATGTGAACCATGGTCAGCCCCTCTTAACGTTGCTACAGTTTCCGCCTTATGGCCGCAGCATATCCAAAGCGTCAGCAAGACCGTTCGCAGTATTGCGAGAGACGGCATTCTCACCGCCAACAATATAGGCATTGTCAACATTGCCATGCTGCTTCACATACTGCTTCACAAAATTGGCAGTGCTCCCGTTCGGATCCGCAAGCAGCAAAACCGCCTTATTGCGCCCGGCAAAAGGACCAGCAGCAAGCGCATCCGGGAAATTCATTCCCGTGGTGAATACCACATTATTCATGCGAAGGAAACCATCATAATCTCCGGCAAATCGATCTGCCACATTGATGCTGGTCTCATACCGTGTCGAGCCAGCTATGCGCTCACCCATGCCTCCAGCAATTTGCCGTTCGATAAAACGTTGTGGAACGGCCTGTTCGCCGCCAATGACCCACATCTTTTTCATCTTTTTGATTTCCTTAATCTCACCGTCGGTGAATCCCTTCGTCGAGCTACACAGGAAAATAGGCATGTGCGACATATACGCATACGACGATATCGACAAAGCGTCAGCATAATTATCACCTGTCATCAGCAGAGCAATCGCACCCCACTTCGCTCCAAGACGTTCGCCTGCTTTGTACAACGCCAGCGAAGTGTCATAACGGGTCTCACCGTAATATCGCTTCACATTGGAGCTATATTGCTTCAGCTGTTGCTCGACATTCTGCGAAACAGCGGCAGGGCCTCCAGCAATGATGATTCGACTCGGTTTAATGGCGGTGATCCGTTCCGAGGTCTGAGCGGACAACGACTGCGGATCAGTCAGCACAATTGTCGCATCCAAAGCACCAGCCAAACTGGATGAGGCCAAGGCATCAGGGTAGTTCGCGCCAGAAGCGACTATTACCGTCTGTCCCTGCTTAAGTCCTTCTTTTTGCACAACTTGAGACATAGTGTCGTACCGTGTGGCACCGGATATCCTTTGCATTGCCGGAGCCACACGTACATTACCTTGCGCCAATCGCCCGCCAGCATTTACTTTAATGACGGTATTGCCACGCTTGAGCGTTTTGATATTGCCTTCGTTCACCGTTGCCACGGCCATGTTCGACGATGACCATGTACCACCAAGCAGGTTGTACCGATTAGCATCATAGGAAAGCTGCACCACTGCTTCATCGCTTTTGCCGGGCTCGAGGGCGGATGAGCTGTTCCAGCGCAATCCCTTCCACGTCATACCCTCGTTGATATGCCCCTGGCTGACTGAAATCTCAAATCGTCCGTAGCCTTTTAAATTGGTTGGCGTTTCATCCGAATATTCCGACGCATACCCTCTGGGAACTGCTTCGCCAGAATATGTACTGCTATCGCTGAATCCGCCAGCGAAGCCATATGAACCGTAATCGGGATCCGTCAACGTCGTATAGTGACCAGTCACACCTGAGCCGTGACCATTCACCTCATTAATGTAATCGGATTTCTCGCTCGCCCATAAATCAATCGCATCCGATATGTTCCATGTGCCCCAAGCAAGTACTTCAGCATTAGATGTCAGACCTTTGTAACTAGCCTCAAAACACCAATCATCATCAGGGCGCGTGTGTCCATCAGCCCATGTATACGCCTCAAGCGCACGCTGAATAGCGATACGTTCCAAAGCATTCGACCATTTTGGAGAAAGGTATTCCTGTTGGCTGATGCCAGCCGCTTTCAAATATTCCGGCACCGTTTTCCAAGAACCGTCGTATTTGAATTTAATACGCGCATCATTGAGTGCGTCTTTGCGCCACTTGATAACGGCATTCAATGCATCCCGTTTGGTATTACGCTGGTCAATGCTTATGTAATCGGTACGTGCCTTGTATCCATTTCCCAAAGTGACGCCCGTCACCGATGAAACCGGCTCATTCGAACGTTCGGAAAACGTTGATGGAGTGTTTTCGTCAAGCACTGCCGGCCGTTCATCCATAATTTTCTGCGATTGCACTGACTTTTTAACGTCCTCCGCAGCGTTTGCCGGTGACGCTATAAATCCAGAGACTAGAAGGCAACCTGCGATGACCACCCCTAGCGCACGAGAAAATCCACGATTCCTTCTCATCTTTTCTCCTTAAAGTGTTGCAATAACAACAAAACCATATTATGTTCACGGCAACTGCAAAACGCACAGGAAGAATCAATCACAGTGGCCTAACAAAACCGGAAAATACGCAGACCAAGCTGTGGCTGTTTGAGACCACCTCGCAATTATTCATATCAAACAAGCCACAGCAAATATCACAGCAGTTTCTGCCTATGCACTTAGCGAATCAGAGCATCCAGGCTGGAATCGGCAACGAGTTTGTCGAAATCGTCGGCCAACATGCCGTTGGCTTGCAGCTCATCCAGAATAGATTTCAACACGATGTTGTTTACGCCGCTTTCAGTGTTCTGATGACACAACGCTTCCTCGCCTTGCGTGCCAGGAACATAATCAAGCAGCTGATCAGATGTTGCAGCCACCACAGGAATACCAGCTTTCACTTGCATTACCTTCAGCCACAAATCATCTGCAGTCAGGCAAGTTTTCTTGATTTTCTCGGCATTGAACGTTTCCGGAGGCATCATGTGGGGCGGATACAGCGTACCTGCTCCATTCGTGGCGAAAATCCGCATGGACGGCACGCCTACAAGAGCGGGATGATAATGTGGCGCCTCGTAAATCCAATCCTCATAATTAGTACGTGAACCATCCTCATTGAACATAATCAAATGCGTACGTACGGCTGCAATCGCATGAGGATGAGCTTCATGCGCAGCTAGTAAGTCGCCGATCATCGTGTTGCGGTACAACAAATCATCATCGGTGATGATGACGTAATCGTCAGGGAATTCCTGCAAAGCCCAGAAATACTTCTTATGCGGCTTCAAATCATCATCGACCCAACGTACTTCGACATCATGCCACAGCACATCGCGCAAACTCTGTGGTAAATCAGCTTCACGATTCGGAAAGTCCGACTTACACAGCCACAGCACAATCTTGTCAGGCAGCACCTTTTGAGCAAGCAACGAACGGATAGCCATATACACCGTATTGATACGTGCCGGATATGAGGTCATGGAAACGATGATTCGAGGATGGCGTTTACCAAAAATACGTAGCATATACGTGCCTGCCCGGCGCAACTTATTCTTCTCGACCCGAAACCAGTCCGTAGACAGCACAATCCTCTCCTCACGTTTGTTCGGTACCTGTCACATATTAGCCTGACGTATGCTTTTCGAAGTTAGACAGTACACTGTTACCAGCGAGCGAATAGGACCGCAGCCAGTAAGGAAGAGTCAATGCCTAAGATTTCAATCGTCATTCCCGCATACAATGTCGGCGATTATTTGCAGGAGTGTCTTGATTCAGTACGGAATCAAACCTTCTCTGATATAGAAGCGATTGTCGTAAACGATGCGAGCCCAGATAATGTCGGAGAGGTCGCAGCACAGGCGGCTGCACAGGACGCACGCATCCGAGTAGTCACCAACAACCCGAATATGGGCACACACCGCACTCGCATGGCGGGCGTAGAAAACGCTTCCGGAGAATACACGTTCTTCCTTGACGGTGATGATGCGCTCAAGCCTGATATGTGCGAACAGCTCGCCGCGGAGATCGACAAGCATCCCGTGGACGTACTGCATTTCGGTCTTACCGTTGTCGCAGCCAATGACCTTTTGGAAAACGAACGCCAAGCCTTCGAAACCTTCAACAACACTCCCACGCCCGATTCCACTGGAGAAGATATCGTCCGCGACATTTTCGATGAAACGCGAGGCTACAAGGTCGATTGGCGCGTAACCCAGCGTTTATACAAGACTTCCGTACTTAAGGAAGCATTCAACGCCATGACCCGCGATCGTCTTGGCCGATCTCAGGACGGCTACGAGTGCTTCGTGGTTTCGGCATTCGCCAACAGCTACCATTCCTTCAAGGAATGCCGCGGATATGTGTATTACTACGGTCGCGGCATAAGCGGCACAAATATGATCGATGCTGCGAAGTATGCCCGCTATTGCGGCCATTTCAAGGCGGATTTCGATGCAGCCTACGAATTCGCCGATGAGCAGCATTCCGATATGCTTCACGCTTGCGCACAAGGTTTCCAACGCAAGGCGACCGAAATCCTTGCCAATGATTGGAAGGTCAGGGTTCCGGAAGCGGAAAAGGTTGAGGCCGCCAAGCAAATGGAAGCTGTGTTCGGCCCGGCCATCACGGGGCGCGAATTGTACCGTTTCGTACGCGATGATGCTTATGCGCTGCTTTCCGATAACCAGATCCTTCCGCATGACGCTGATCTGAACAGCTGGTTCAGCATAGCCAACGCCATCAGTATGCCTGCCGATCAAATATCTGCAGACACCATAAGATTCCATGAGATGAAGCGAATCGCCACTTCCCATATGGCCAATCTCATCGAGAAAACCCGCAACACCGAAGCGTTCCAAAACTACGATAAACAGAACATCCGTATCTTCGTCACTACTCACAAAAACGTTAACACCTTCGACAGCAAAATCATGCAACCGGTACAGGTCGGTCCGAAAAACTATCGCTTCCCTTGGGCGTTCCATGATGACGAAGGCGAAAACATCGCCAATCTCAATCCGCGCTACTGCGAACTGACCACGCAATACTGGGCTTGGAAGAACATCAAGGCCGACTACTACGGCTTCTGCCATTACCGCCGTTACTTCGACTTCTCGGACACTCCGCATAAGGAAAATCCCTACGGCGAAATCATGGACAACTACATCGATGCCGTTACGGCAAAGAAATACGGGCTGAATGACGAGAACATCGCCAAAGTGGTGAAGCAGTATGACGTCATCACCACACCGTTCGGCAATCTCGAAAAAATCATCGATAAGCACGGCACTCCGCGCGCATTGTGGGAAGCCGCTCCCCTGCTGCATGACGATGATCTGAAGCGTTGCTACCAGATCCTGTGCAGCATGTATCCCGACTACAAGCAGGACGCACAGGTGTTCTTCAACGGCGACAAAGCCTGCTTCTGCAACATGTTCATTATGAAGAGGGAGATCTTCTTCGACTATTGCAAATGGATGTTCCCCATTCTTGAGGAGTTCGATAAAAACACCGACTACAGCACGTACAGCAAGGAGGCCCTGCGTACGCCGGGTCATCTGTCCGAACGTCTGCTCAACATCTACCTGCTGCATCACAAGCGTATCGGTTCCAACTGGAAGTTCAAGGAACTACAGTGCGTCCACTTCACCAATCCGGAGCCAGCGGAGCAGCTCAAGCCGCTTGACATTACCGACAAGCCAATCGTTCCGGTGGTGTTCGCAGCGGATGACAATTATGTTCCTCAATTGACCACCACCGTGTATTCAGCCATGAAGAACGCCGATCCGAACTACTTCTACGATGTGACGGTGCTGCAGCGCAACATCGCATGGGACAAGCAGGAACGTCTGTGTGGCTTCTTCAAGCAGTTCCCGAATATGAATCTGAGGTTCACCAACGTGGACCGCGAACTTGCTGGCTACGATCTTTCCACCAATAACGCCCATATCAGTGTGGAGACGTATTACCGCTTCCTGATTCAGAAGGTTCTGCCGTTCTACGACAAGGTGCTGTATCTCGATTCCGACATCATCATCAACGGCGATATCGCGAAGCTTTACAACATCGATTTGCAGGGCAAGATGCTCGGCGCGATTCGAGACATCGACTTCCTCGCCAACCTCAACGTGAAGCACGGCAAACGCATGGGCTACGCGCAAACCGTGCTGAAGATGAAGAATCCATACGATTACTTCCAAGCTGGCGTGCTGGTGCTCAACACCAAGGCGATGCGTGAGCATTACACCATCGAGCAGTGGCTTACCTACGCCTCGAATCCCAATTTCATCTACAACGACCAGGACGTGCTCAACGCGCACTGCGAAGGGAACGTGCTATATCTGCCATGGGAATGGAATGTGGTTCACGATTGTGGTGGCCGCGTAGGTAACCTCTTCACGCAGGCGCCGAACGATATCTACGACGCATATATGAAGTCGCGTAGCAATCCGCAGATCATCCATTATGCCGGCTTCCAGAAGCCTTGGACTGATCCGGATTGCGATTTCGCCTCTATCTACTGGAGGTACGCGCGTGAGACCCCGTTCTACGAGCGTTTGCTCAAGCGTGTGGTGAAGGCGAACGAACCGGAAATCCCAGAAGGAGTATTCCGCCCGCAACATGAGCGCGCAGTCGGAGAAGATAATCCGATTCGCAAAATCGTCGATCCACTCATGCCGATTGGCTCCCGTCGCCGTGATGCGGTGAAGGCGATTGGGCGTGTGATCCGAGGAAGGAAGTAATCACGTTGGCGCAGTCAGTAAAGAACTTCAAAAACACCAGCCGCAACTTCGCTTACCTTATTCCCATCATCTTGGGAACATTATTCGGCATGTGCTCCTTTATTGGTAGGCATGAAGGCAAAATCAATATAGGGAATATACTTCTGTATGCAAATATTCTTTTCTATATCCTTTTATTTGCACTGGCTTTCTTTGCTATCGCAAAAATAACCGCATATGTGAACCGTCATCGTTCGTCATTGGACAAACCGTTTGCGCCATTGCGCAGGATCACATTAGATTGGTCGCCACGATCCATAATCACATTGTGGTGCGCCATAACTGCGCTCTGGATTCCATATTTCATAACATACTTTCCAGGTGTCTATTGGTACGATACTTCATGGCAGCTGATGGAGTACTTTGATTCCTCTGTACCTTTCACAGATCATCATCCCTTCATGATGACGTATCTGTTTGTCGGATTCGCTCATATTGGTAAAGCACTGTTCAACAACGCTATATATGGATTGTATCTGCTAATACTCATACAAGCTCTGCTGTCCACGCTATCCATAGCCTGTGCAACCTGCTACACAGCCAAATACAACGTGCCTTGGAAATGCCGCCTTTTCATGGCCTTGTTTCTTGCCGTTTTCCCCATCATTCCCATGCTGTCTATGACACTCGCCAAAGACACATTCAACACACCATTTTTTGTGTTCTTTTCCATCGCTTTCTGCGAACTCTGGAAAACTCAGGGAACGATTCTAAAATCTGTACCGTTCGATATTTTCTTTGTTATAGATGTACTGGCCGTGTCTCTGACAAAAAAAACAGGTATGTACATCATAATTTTGGCAATGATATTTTTAGTTTGCACTGCCATTAAAAGCTGGCGGCGTAAACTGGGTACACTGATTTTGGCAGGTATTCCATATCTAATCGTCGGCGTCGTCATTCCGACTTTCGTATTGCCAACATTGCACATTGCACCGGGAGAAAGCAACGAAATTCTCGCCGTCCCCATGCAACAAGTCGCCAACGTGGCACATAACCACAAGGATGATTTAAGCGCATCTGAGATAACTGATATCGAACAAATTTATCATATGGATATCAACCAACTTCAACAGGCGTATTGCTGGTACAAAGCCGACCCAATTAAAGGGCAACAGCTATCGTCCGAAGACGAACATAAATTAATCAGGACATGGGCCGAACAACTAATCAAACATCCTGGGGATATGCTTGCCGCCTGGGGAGGCCTCTCTGCAGCATGGTTCTCATTCAATGTCACCGTCGGAAATGACCGAAACCTTAGTATGTTACTTCCAATCAGTAATTCCGGCCATCACTATCAAGGCATCGAACGCTACGTCCCTTGGGTTGATAACACTAAAGCAGGTAATGCAGTCGAGACGTTCTACATGGATACGCTATTAGCTACGCCCGTATTCAATGTCATATGGCAGAAGGCTTTCTGGGCAACAATACTTCCCTCCGCAATCATGTTCCTTATACTGACATTCGGACGGCAAAAGAAGAAGCTGAATCTGCTAACGCTCAACGCACCAATGCTTATCACAATGCTCGTGCTGTTCGCAGGACCAATTTCAACTTATACAGAAGCTACGCGATACGTATTGCCTATGCTGTATATCGTCCCGTTGTTCTTGTTCCTCACACTCGGCCAATTGCAATCCGAAGATGATAGGTAGCATATTTGTCACCTGTCATCTCGATGACGCAATCTGCTTTATTTTTGCAATAATCCACTTGCCGATGTATACCGCGATACCGGTAAGCGCATAGACCACAATGGCCTTGATGAACGGATGAGTTTGTCCCAATGTAATAAACCCTCCGATTGGCCCGCCCAAAGTAAGGTTCACAAGCAGCAGATGGAACATATACACACCCAGCGAAACGCTGGATACTTTACGGATCATGAGCTTCATCTTGTCGGAACCGCGCTGGAAAAACGGCTCCAGCGTTTTGCAAAGCATAAATAGCGACACTGCCGATGTCACACAAAGCGGAGAAGCGGTGCCGACAAGATAGTTATAGTACTCCGTTCTCATCGTTTCTTGGAAAAAGCCATTCCAGCACAGTCCTCCAAGGAACATCAATGCCGCAGACCCGACGAATAAACCTGCCCAAGCCGGAGCTTTCCATCGCACCGGCAAGCCATAATTCTCCAGATAATATCCGAGCAAGAAATACAACAAGGCGCTGGACGAGAACAGCGGCCAGCTCAGCAATGGACTAAAGTATTTTTCATTGATTCCAATGGCCTTAACCGCTGGAATGAGAATCGAGCAGAACAATGTCAATGCGATAGCATATTCCATGAGACGACGGTCATGAACGATCTTCGAAAGCAGCGGAGTCAACAGATACAGATAAATGATGGAATACAGGAACCAGTAAATATCAATAATAGAGTTGGTAAGGAATCGCTTGCAGAAATCGACAAAGCCGAAGCTATCAGCGATCGACTGCGCTCCGTAAAATAGACCGGGAAGCAGACCAAACGACAGATAGCATGCGATGCTTCCCAGAATCAGCGCTCGCCCCACCCGCACGAAACGTTTTTTAAAAAACACTTTCGTTGAATATTTCTTCCGATAATCCAGTAAATTCATACCGCTGACCATGAAGAAAATCGGCACCGCAAAAATGAACACCGCCTGCATCAGCTCCTGAAATGCCCATAACCGGGTTCTCTGAGGCGAGAACACACCCAAAGATGTGTGTAAGCAGACCACCGCAAAACAGGAAACGATGTTCAATACATCAACAAACACAAAATGAGTTCTTGCTTTGTCGTTTTTCCGTCCACTTGCAAAACCCTGCTCCGTGGTCAACTGTTCCGCTGTCATCGACTGGCGTTCCCTTCTTCCTGATATATGCACTTCAGCATAACAAATAATGACGTCTCTTCTTGACGGAGGGTTAGCCCAGCGTCCGCTCTCGCCCCTAGGCTATAAAAGTAATGAATTCCCATTGACGTATCGGAAGATCAAGCATGGCAAATAGATTCAGAAACAGTCATATCTGCGTTGCAAAACGGATCCGCACCGGCTCATTTGTCCGAGCGCTCAGGAACCCTTTCGCGATTCTACTTGCATTTATTCTGCTATTCAGTTGCGCTTCAGCAAACGCTGCGGAAGACAAGGAAACAAATCAAAACGGGAGCAAGTTGACTTTGCCAAGCTATGTGATGGACGGCATGGTTTTGCAGCAGAACAAAATCACCACCCTGAACGGTTCAACAGCAAAATCCATGTCAGGGAAAACCGTTTCAGTCACCTTACGCGGAGGCAAAAACCAATATAACGCTTCATCAAGAATCTCCAAAGCCGGAACGTTCTCGGTTCAGCTGCCTAAAATCAAAGGATCACTCACCCAATACACCATGAAATTTATGGTGGCTGACACCATGGTAAAAACCGTGAATGATGTATACGTCGGCAATTTGTTCATCGCTTCTGGGCAGTCGAATATGGAAATAAACTACAACGACTATTTCAAAAGCGATTCGCTTTTCAAGACAAGCACCTCATTGCACTACACACGCAACGATATTCCACGCAGCATCAATGACAAATATGTCCATTTTCTTTCACCGAACAAGGTCCTCAACACAAAGGATTATCCGCTGAGAGATTTTGAGAAATCCTGGCTTTCCGCCACAGGAGATGACGTCAATTATCTTGGCTATATTCCTCAATATTTTGCACAACAGCTTCGCAAACAATATCCGAATATACCTATCGGCTTCATTCAAGCCGCTTGGGGAGGGACAGCGATATCCCGCCATATAAAAGGTGGAGACATTTACAAAAGCTGTATCGCACCGTTACAAGGACTTGCTGTAGCCGGCGCTCTGTGGTATCAGGGCGAAGATGATTCCGCCTCCATGGATCTGGCATTACGGTATGATATTTCCTTCGCCACACTTGTAAACGATTACCGAAATCTATTCAACGATGCGACATTGCCGTTCCTTTATGTGCAACTAGCCAGATACGACGGTTACGGCTACATCTACGACACCATCGTGCGCAATGCTCAATTGGGCATACTCAGCAATCCCGTCGTTGCGTCGCACAAGAATCTTGGCATGACCGTCTCCATCGATACGGATAAAGGCACGCCGAAGGCGATCCATCCACTCGGCAAGGAAATCGTCGCCCAACGCATGGCTAACCAATGGATCGCCATGAATGAACACAAGGCAGTGCCATCCGGACCGTTGCCCAAAGAAGCACATCTTGATACAAACGACAAGTCAACGGCCATTATCACTTTCCAAGAAGGCACAGCCGTCAAACTGCAAGCGAAGCGGCCGAATTACACGACCAGCGCAACAATCGACAATATCGCAAATGCCACCAATACTCCGCTATCAGGATTCCAAGTCGCCGATGGAGACGGAGCCATGCACAATGCCACCGCAACTATAACTGGCAATATACTCCGTATCCACTCCGACGAGGTGAAACGCGTATTTCAAATCCAATATCTATGGCAAAGCAATCCCAGCTGTTTAAGCATCGTATACAACGGCTCAAACTTGCCTTTGAGTCCGTTCACCCTCAATGTGAATCAATAATCGGTCTCATACCATCATGCTATATCGGCCAGTGCAAAGGATATAGTGGGATTCATGCCTGATAATTCGAACGTTTCCGTCGCTGTGCTTCTTCCCTGTTACAACGAGGAAGTCACCATCGGCAAGGTGGTACGCGATTTCAAAACAGCACTGCCGAATGCCGACATCTACGTGTACGACAACAACTCCACCGACCGCACCGCCGAAATCGCGACGACCGAGGGAGCGATCGTTCGCAAGGAACCACGCCAAGGCAAGGGCAACGTGATCCGAGCCATGTTTGAAGACATTGATGCCGACGTATACGTCATGGCGGACGGCGATGACACCTACCCAGCCGACGCGGCACCCGCCATGGTTGAGAAGATCGCCGAAGGATACGACATGGTGATTGGCGACAGGCTCAGTTCAACGTATTTCCAAGAGAACAAGCGCCCGTTCCACAACTTCGGTAACCGTCTGGTGCGCGGTTCGATCAACGGCCTGTTCCATGCCAACGTCACCGACATTATGACCGGCTACCGGGCCTTCTCATTCACCTTCGTCAAGACCTACCCCGTGTTGTCGCGCGGCTTCGAGGTCGAAACCGAAATGACCATCCACTCGTTGAACAATAACCTCCGCCTTTATGAGATGCCGATTCAGTATCGGGACCGTCCCGAGGGCTCGGTCAGCAAGCTCGACACCGTGGGTGACGGCATCAAGGTGATGAGCACCATCTTCCGCATGATACGCGAATACAAGCCACTGCCGTTCTTCGGCGGACTTGGCGCCATCCTCGGCATCATCGGCATCGTGCTGTGCGGCAGCGTGACCGTGGACTTCTGGCACACTGGCATGGTGGCACGATTCCCCACGCTTATCGGCGCGGTCATGCTCGTCATTGCCGGACTGCTATTGTTCATCACCGGCATCATCCTCGATGTCATGGCCAAGAACGACCGCAAAGCATTCATTATTGACGCCAATCAATTCGCCATGATGCGGCGCTAGAAATAGCACAGATTCCAAATATGGCTGAGAGCAAAAAGATCCTTGTCCTCAGCCATATTTTATTGGTTAATCCGTCTGCTACTTCACCCACTTTTGGGCATTCGTACCATTTGCGGCATATAGCTGCACATTGGCACCATTCGAGGTAGAAGCACCCGAAACATCAAGGACTTTGTTTTCTGCGAGCGCCGACTGGAACGTATACGATCCATCGGAATGCTTCACTGCAATCCACTTCTGCGCATACGTATTATTTGAGGAATATTGCTGCACATTGGCACCATTGGCGGAAGAGCCACCATAAACATCCAGAACCTTGCCGGAATTCACATTGGTCAATGTCACATAACCGTTGGAGTCGTGCGTGACTTTCCATTTCTGAGCGTTGGTGCCGTTGCCATTCCACAGTCGCACATTGATGCCATTGCTCTTAGAGGCACCGGCAACATCGATTTTCATGGAGGTTTTCAGCTTCGATCCGAACATATACGTGCCGTCAGGAAGGTCCTTCCTATGCGAGTCAGCGGCAGCGTTCATACGTTCTCTTGGAGTAGAAACCTTGTTTATTGTCCACTGCTGAGCGGCTGTTCCGTTAGGCGTGTACATCTGGAGTTTGACCTGCTGCGCGGCATTGCCTCCTGGAATGTCCGCTGCCTTGTTCGCATTCACTGATACCAATGCCACCCTGCCGCTACCGTAGTTGCGTACGGTCCATTGTTGGGCGACAGAATTGTTCCCATCATATTGTTGGAGCGCCGCACCGTTAGCCGCAGATCCACCGCACACATCCAGTGCTTTGCCGGAGTTTACGTTGGTAATGCGGTAGGCTGCATTACCAATCGTGGTGAAACGGTATTTTTGCGCATTGGATCCGTTACTCGCATACAACTGGATTCGTGCGCTATTGGCGGTTGATGCGCCCGGAACGTCGAATACCAATCCGTTGTTTTTTACTGACCGAATCGTTGTTGACGTATTTGCCGGAATGCTGACCTCGCTGGATGAGAGCACGAAAAGCTGAGCAGCTGTTCCATTGGGCGCATACAGGTGAATCGCTGCACCGTTGGCTGTACTGCCGCCGCTTAAATCCAGAACCCAATTGCCCAGGGCGGACTGCAAGTAGTAACCGGTTCCGGAATCACGAATGAACCAATGCTGAGCATTCGTACCATTCGTCGAATATTGCTGCACTACCGCATTGTTGCCGGCCGAGCCATTGCGAACATCCAACGCTTTGCCGGAATTCACATTGGTAATGCTGTAGCTTCCATCTGACTGCTTAATGAATCTGAACTGCTGAGCTTTGGAACCGTTACCGGAGTACAGCTGGATGGCTGTGGAATCAGCCGTGCTCGCTCCAGGAATATCAATGCTGCTTGCCACTTTGGATCGCACATTGATGTAATAGTTCCCATCAGGAACAGTGATAGCCGGCAATGCGCGAACATCAACGGATGTTTGCGTACTGTTGGTTTTCTGTTTGCCCCCAAACGCATTTACGTCCACGCTGCCGCTAATGCCGTTGACACGCACGGACGAGGAATACTGCCAGCCGCGATCGTTGCTGGACCATGCCGTGTAACCCATGCGGGAGCCGTATTGTGCCACCCACCGGGTTTTTGCGTGGATATTGCTGCTGTTGAGCTCATTGTTGAGGTAACTGGTGTAGGAGTACACCGCAAGATTGCTATAGCCCGCGTTACGCAGCTGGCTGAACCAGGCGTTCACGATGCCGTCGTACACGGCCGGGCTGGTCGGGTGCGCGTGGCCTGTCCAGCTCCACGCTTCCAGGTCGTAGTACACCGGGTATTGCAGGTCATTCGGGTTCACGCCGGCCTTGCGCAGCAACGATGCCACGTCGGCGCCTTCGGAAGCGGCATTGCTGGAATTCTCGGCGTACGAATACATGTAGATACCGAACGGAATGCCCAACCGCTTGCATTCACTGATGTTACGCAGCGCCTTCTTGTCATACCCGTTGCCCCAACCATAGCTGATGCGGATAATCGCACCTTCGACCCCGGCGCTCTTCGCCTTGGCCCAGTCGATATCGCCCTGCCATTCCGACACGTCGATCACACCCTTGGCCTGCTGCACGAACAGATTGCCGTTGGATTCGAAGAACGCCGGTGTACCGTTGTACGTTCCCCAATACGCGCCATACTCATTATTCGGCAACGATGCCAACCGTACCGTCGCTTTGCTCCGAGCTGTTTCGGCGGATAGGCTGGCATCGCTTTGAGCCTTGGAGGCATTCTCAATCTTGGTTCTGACCGCGTCCACCTCAACGGGGATGAACGACGCACCGTCGGTTTTCGCCAACGGGTCCGGCTGACTACTCTGCGTGCCCACCAGGTTCGGATCGGTAATCGTCTTACCGGTGGCAAGATCCTTCAACGTGCCATCCGCAGTCAACGCATGGTCTTCGGACACGACTTCCGCATCATCGGGGATGCTCTGCGCGACTGTATCCGGCAGCTCCGCTTCAGGATTGCCCGGCATGGTGTTTTCAGCACCATCTGTGCCACTGATGGAACGCACCTGTGTGACGGCGTCCATGTTCACATCATGCAGTTGCGCGGCATCCGCAGGCAACGCACCACCCAATGCCAATCCAGTTGCGGCAATCGCACACAGCACAGTTCTCATCGCACTCATTGCAGCTTTTCTCATCTCCCATAACGATCCATCACAACAGCGTTCCCAGCCTAACCGGCACCATGCCCTTCCCCGCACCTGCCAGCTTTCCTCTCGCATATTCCTCTCACAGCGAGCATGAACCGCCACCCGCCGCCTTCAGCCGTTTCACACGTTGCCCGGCTATGGTACAAATACATTCGCATGATATGGATGGAAAAAGGGTATCGATGAAATCGTTTCGCACACAACGCAGTGCAGTTTGCTGCGCTTTTCTCACTTTGGCTTTGGTTCTTCCCCTATGCGTAGTCGCACATGCGCCTGCAGCTCAGGCCGCTGGAACCGCAATCGCCGCACAGCAGAGCACTCCCGCCACGGTGAAGCTCCCCGCATACTATTCGAACGGCATGGTATTCCAACGCGGTAAGCCGATCACCGTCACCGGTGAACTGAAAAACCTCACATATGCGAATATCGACTGGAGCAAGCTCAGCGCATCACTCTCCATGGACGACAAGCGGTATTCCGGGCAGGTGACCAGCAGCCACGAAGCGAAGTTCACCATTCAAATCCCCAAGGTCCCTGCCAGCCAGCACCCGTACAAGCTGGAAGTGCAGTACGACGGCAAACTGCTCAAAACCCTCGCCCGCGTATATGTGGGCGATGTGTTCGTGGCAGCCGGGCAATCCAATATGGAAGTGAACTACACCCAGTATTACAACACCAAGAACCTTAAGCTCGACCCGAACGCCAGCCCGCAGGGAGTGTTCAAATACAAGGATCTTCCCGAAACCATCGACGATCCGAACGTGCATTTCATCGTGGCACAGCATGACGCGCAATCCGTGCAATTCCCCGTTGCGGACGAGAATAAATCGTCCTGGTCGGAAGCCACCACGCAGAATTCCAAGCGTCTCAGCTACCTTGCGCAATTCTTCGCCCAGGAACTGCGCACCACCAGCCCGAACATCCCCATTGGCATCATCCAGACCGCATGGGGTGGCACGGCCATCAGCCGACACATCAAGGGCGGCGACATCTACAAGAACCACATCGCCCCATTGCAGGGCTTCCACGTCGCCGGCGTGCTGTGGTACCAAGGCTGCAACGATGCCGCCAACAATGCCACAGCATTGGCCTACGAATCGCAGTTCACCGCACTGATCAACCAATACCGCAAGGTGTTCGACGACGCGTCCCTGCCGTTCCTCTACGTGCAGCTCGCCCGTTGGCCCGGCTACCAGTACACGCATATTGTGCGCCAAGCCCAGCTCTCCGCCTTGGACAACCCGAACTTGAACAGCACTGGGAACGTAGGCATGACGGTGTCCATCGACACGGACAAGGGCACGTCCGAAACCATCCACCCGTTGGGCAAGGAGATTCTCGCCAAACGTATGGCCAACCAGTGGCAGGCCATGCGCAAGAAGACCACGGTTCCTTCCGGTCCGGTCGTCACCTCCGCCGAACGCGACGAAAAAGGCAACATCACCATCTCCTTCAAGAACGGCACCGCGCAAGGCCTGCAGGCCATGAAACCCGATTACAGCCTGAACGCGAGCGCCACCAAGGTGGCTTCGCCTACGGATGAGAAGCTGGAAGGCTTCGAAGCGGCGGACGCATCCGGCAAGTTCAGCCCGGCTACGGCCACGATTCGGGGGAACCAGTTGGTGGTGTCGTCGGATGATGTTGACCGAATCACCCAGGTGCGTTACCTGTTCAGTGGCGATCCGAATTGTTCCAGCATGCTGTATAACAAGCAGCAGCTGCCGGCCAGCCCGTTCATTATCGCGATTCCGTAAACCTGCGGTTCCGCGTAGTATATGCGGGCGGAGCGGCTCGTTTCCGTAGACGCCCCGCCCGCGCTTGTCTGTGCCGATCGCTGCCAGGTCAGTACCGATTCAGTACCAGGTCAGTACCGGTTCAGTGCTGTCCAAATCTCAGTTTCCGCACCCAAACCGGTACAACGCCCATCCCTTAGCGAAATCGCCTTTATTCGAGTAGTCGCGCACCTTTTTCAGCGTGCCGTCCTTCACGTATTTGGCGATCAGGTCTTCCTTGTGGAACGGGTCGTATTGTTCCTTAAAGGTGAACATCTGAAGGCTTGGTGCCTGTTCGCCCATCGCCAGGAAGTATTCCGGGGTGTCTGTTCCAATCGGGCATACCGTGCCGAGCACTGACTGGGCGTCTCCCGAGTCGAAGGCGCGTTCCACGGCACCGAAGATCGCGCCGTTCTTCTCGGCGGCCGGATTGTAGATCGGGTACAGCATGTTCGTGCCGAATATCGACATGCCGTACATCGATCCGTTCAACGGATCGGAAACCACCACGGCCTTGTTACCCACTTCGCGTGCCACGTCTTCCAGGATCTCGTATTTGGATTGCGTAAGCTGTTCGACTGGCTGTTCGTCGGTAAGCTGCATGTTCGCGTACACCGCATCGGCAACCTGCGTGCGCGTCACGTTCGTGAACTGGGGCACGACGGCGAGCGCCACCACCAGTACCAGCGCGATGATCGCATCCGCGTGCCGCGCGGAAAGCTCGTTGATGGCGCTTGCCGCGAATACGATCAGTGTGACGAGAGCCAACGGAATCATGGTGAGTGGTCGGACTTCGGTGCGGTACCATACTGCCGCCACGATGTTCGGGAACCAACCGGTGAGGGACGCGGAGCAGACGAGCACGAGCCCGAAGAGCAGCACCATCATCGCCATGGAAATGGCGTCTTTGCGGAGTTGCTTGTAGGTCGCATACGAGTAGTCCGCCCTCAAGTGCTTGCCTGTAAGCGGCTTGGCTCGCACGACTCGCGGCACGATGGCGACGAGCAGTGTGATGATGAACGCGGCGATCACCACTACTGCGGCGAAAATGCCTGTTGCGCCTGGTAATTGGTCGGTGATGAAGATGCGCAGCGCGTCCGGCACGCTACGGCTTGGCGTATAGGTGTGGAACCAGTCGGCGGGGTTGAAGTAGCGGGTGGACTTGTAGTGCGAGACCATGTAGAAGAAGAACGCCACGCCGGCCGCCAGCACGGACAGGAACGCGCCGAGGATCAGTTTCCAGGGCAGGCGCAGCAGCAGGAACGGCACGATGAACAGCAGCCAGGTGAACGCGATGCGTGGGTGTGCGATAAGGCATAGTATGCCGACGATCAGGGTGGTGATGAGCCAACGGGCGATGCCGTTATGTGACCAGTGTTGTTTTGGGGTGTTATGCCGGCCTGCGATGGCGTCGAAGAAGCGCAGTGTGGCATAGATCCAGAATGGGAGGATGGCTGTCGCCAAGCCGTATGCGAGCAGTGGACCGGTGGCGAGGCTTTGGAACGGGTAGCAGGAGGATGCGATGGAAAGCAACGGCACTGCGAATGCCATGATGCAGGGGAAGATCACGTTGCGCATTGTGTTTGGCTGCTGTTCTGCTTTCCGGGCGTGGTTCCGCTCGCAATCCGCATTGCCGGTATGGTCAGCGTCACCGGCACGGCCTGTGCGCTTCAGGTAGCGACGCGACCGGCAGGTCCAATAGGATGCCAGCAACTGCATGCCGGCCGGCCAGATCAGCCCGGCTCCCATAATCCATACCACGTTCAGGGCGGTGTACACGTTGATGGTCACTCCGAACACTGCCGCAAGTTTGATGAGCCCTGCGGCCAGCAGGTGGAACATGGGCGGGTAGAACGCGTCGTTCGGCCACAGGTGGGTAGCCGCGCCGATGCCTTGATCGAAAATCTTACGAATAAAGTAATAGTGGGCTGGTGCGTCGATTTCGTGCAACGGATAGTTCCATGCCGCGCTCCCCTTGGGGAACCAAGCAACCACGACCGTGCATGCCGTCAGCACGCCCAATACCATGCATATCGGGACCGCCAGGCGCCCAGGCCGTTTCTCCCCCACATCGGTATTCGCATCACCCGCGCCGTCGGCCTGCCTGTTGCCTTTCGGAGCGCCTAAAGCACTGAGATCAAGCTCTTCAAACTGATTGTCTGCCGTCTGTTCCGAGTTCACACCCATTTCCACTTTCATGCCGTGGGCTTACGCCCGTCACCAGATTCACGTCACATCCGACGCTCTCACATAGTCCTTGACAAACCGGTAGGGGCTCGCCGTGCGTTACGGTGAGCCCCTACACCAGTTGATTGCCTCGACCGATTAGTCGTCCAACGGCGACGGCATCGGACGCCACTCAGTGTTGTGCAACAACTTGCGCGAATCCCACCAGCCCTTGGCGATCTGCACGATGCCGGTGCGCAGGTGTTCACGATCCACGGCCACCAGTCTGATGATCTCCTTGGCCGCGGTTGCCGCGGTGCCGAGCGCGAACAGGAACGGACGATAATCGCCGTACACCATGAAATAGCGGGCCATGTAGCCGCGATTGCGCATGATGTGGTAACGGTTCATGTCGGAAGTGGAGTTCAACTGGCGCACGCCGGCGATATCCCAGTTGCCGATCTCGCGCGTACGACGCAGAATCACGTCCGGCACGACAATAGGCTGTGTGACCTTGCTGGCACGGTAACCATAGATGGTGTCGTCCCAATAGATGAAGAAGCGTGGGTCGGGCAGACCGATCTGCTTGACGACGCGACGGTTGAACAGGCCGCCTTCGAAGCATAGCGTGTTCATCACTCGATAGCCGGCCGGGCCGAACGCTGCCGGTGCGATGGGGTTCGGAATACCCAGGCCGATGCGGAAATCATACTGCCAGTAGAACGGACCGCCATCGTAGTCGAAACGGCTGCCTTGGATGACTTCGTGACGCTTCGTCCACGGTGCCAGCTTGGCGATGGCGTCCGGCAATACCGCCACATCGTCGTCCATCACCCAGAACCATTCGGCCCCCAGCTCGTACGCCTTCTTCACACCTGCGGAGAAGCCGCCAGCGCCGCCGAGGTTCTCGGTCTGCGGCGCATACACCACGCGAGACTGGTTGCCATCGCCATCGACCACGGTCTTGCCCCACTGGTCGTTGACCTTGGTCTCAAACTCCTCGACCATGCCGCGAGTCTCATCGGACTGTTCGTTGTCGACCACGATGATACGCCACGGAGCCTGTTCCAGGGCGAGAATCGAATCGAACAACGTCGTCAGAAGCTTCTGACGCTTGTATGTGGTGATGACCATGGCGAGCTTGCTGATCGTTGCCGCCTGTGCCTGTTCGACGTGCTTGGCCGGCTCGGCCTGTTTGGTGGATTGCGTTGCGTTCCTCTTCAAAACGTTCCCATTCGTCATAGGGCATATTGTCCCACTACCTCTAGGCAGGGGCTGGCGCAAACCGGATCTTTCGTCGAATTGCCGCATGGATGTGCTTCCCCGTCCCTGCCGGGGTTTCCTTACGACACAATAAGACACGCCGTAACGTGCATATTCGTGCGAAGTGAGGTATTCTATTCGAGTTGCGTTTCGTGCGTAAGCAGGAAATGTATGGAGAATTCGCCTAGTGGTCTATGGCGCACGCTTGGAAAGCGTGTTGGTGTAACAGCCTCACGAGTTCGAATCTCGTATTCTCCGCCAGCAGGGTTTTCGAAGCAATTCGAAAACCCTTTTTTCATGCCCGGGAATGGCTTCTTTAGCGACTCTCTGCTTCCAAATCATGAAAGCAGAACTTACAAGCGCTCCATCGAATAATCAAGGCAAGAGATGTTTCGGCTACAGCCGCCATCCCTGGCGATAAAACAGCAAATACTGCACAACCCGGAAAACATGAATAACAGCAATGTACATATAGCAAGAAAGATCAGCTCCTCATTTGCAGAAGCCAGTCTTTCTTGCTTCAGTTCGCCAAACATCAGACGAACTAATGTGTTTTTTGAACTTAAGAAAATTACATTAGCTCATCAACACCTGCAATCTCCCTCAAAACTGCTGTATGTCAAGCCTTTAATAAAATAATGTAATTATCCAAAACAGCAAAAAATACATTAGTCTATTCATTAGTTGATCAAGAAGCTAAGAACGCAACCGCTTACTCTTGAAGATGCCATTTAGCTGCCGAAGTGGCACCTTCTGAGTAGATTTTTCCTTGCTTCCGAAGGCTCTGCAACAAATAACTCACTCTGTCCCCCTTCTGCTTAGCACTTAGTGTCCCCGGCAATGCATGGTCAATGGCGTTAATCACCTCAAGCCGCGAAGAAGGCCTAGATCGAAGTAGCTCCAAAATCAACTCCTTGCATATTTTGTTGTCCAAGCCTTTGCTACGCACATACTCTTTCTGTTTGCCCATGGCATTCGCCACATCTGATGAAATAATCAAACGAGGATAGCGCCCCTCTACCAAACCACGCGACCTCAGCGAAGCGGCCTGATCCTTCTCTATCACCAGCCCTTTCTGAATCATGTCAAGCCATACCACACTCTGTAAATCCAAATTAGGGTAAGCCGCAAGCAGCTGAGAATACTTCTCATCAATTACAGTCCCATAGATCGAGACTGATACACGAGATCGATCTGACAAATCATATGTGGGCAACGGCAGCCTACGCTTCTTCTGCATCTCGAAAACATTCCTGATACCGATAGCGTTCTGATCAATCATACCGACTTTGCTCATTGCTTTGGAGAGTAAGGAATTCCGGTAATACGGAGGCTTGTAGCCAACGGCCAGTGCAGCATCTATGCTCCCAGGAATGAACGATCCCTCATTCATAAACACAAGTCGATCTTCGTATTCCAGAAGGTTGATTTTCCCCGATAAACGATAATCCTGATGTGCAATGGCATTGTGCAGCAACTCTCGGATAATCTCCGGACTATAGCGTTGCGTCACCTCGGGGAACAGCGTATTAGGATCTGTGAAAAATCTGTACTTCTCGTTACGCACCTTGCCAAGCACCTTGTCCACCTGCAATATAAATGGGGGCTCGAAGTGCTCATATGAAACTACATCATTTGCCGAGTTATACAGCGTCCAAGTGATGCGTGGCTCGGTTCCGCCAAGGAAAACTGCGGATTCAGGCTTACCTAGCAACACCAGGGCGGCATTGGTCACATGGCCATGGATCAACAACCCAATCTTTGTCAGAATCTCTTCAGACGAAAATCCCTCAATTGCCTGTTGTCTAGACGCGTACTTCTTTGAATATTCTTCGCAAGCAAAGGCCACAGCATCCGAATCAAGATCATCGATATTCGCATCATACGCAAGCTGACTAGACCAGTCGGGCCTAGCCTGAGAATATATTGCCGTCAACTTGAAAGCCGGCATCTGCACGATGGATTCGTTCTCACGAGAATAAGGAACGCCCTTCCAAGTAGTAGGCGTCGCGAATAAGGCCGGAGGGACTTGAAAGGCTACCACTCGCTGACGATCTATCGTCAGTTCATATATCTCTTCGAATGTCATGCCGCTATTGGTATACAACGCCATCTCATGCTTCAGCTTACGCAAGCCAATGCTTGGCTCATGAGCCTCTTTGCGGTATCCGGTCCCACATATCGTCCGATCGTTGCGCACACCGAAGAGAAGCCAACCAGCATCGGCATGGCGAAGATTGGCCTCGTTACTTAAAGCAGAAAAGTACTTCCCCAAATCATCGAAATCGAAATTGTTCTTGGCGGATTTGTACTCCACCACCTCAGTCTCTACATCAGCCAGTAGCCTCTGAACCTTATTCACCACTTCTTCCTGGCGATAGACCACGCTAGACCTCCAACTAATGTAAAAGCGTACAAACTAATGTAATAATAGCGCTTTTCGTGACTCTCGCAGCAAGCCCCCCCCCCAACTTTGGCAACACACAAATGGTGTCGGTAATAGCAGCGCCACTACATAGAAAAGCACCCCGCTACTTCCCGCTATCTCCCACTAGGTTCCCGGTAACACCGCAGATCACAGAGCCACGGGGTTCGCTAAGCTGGAGGGCAAGGTAATCCCTAAGCCAAGAGAGACGCAGCGCACCCAAGGGAACCGAGCACGCGAGAGGGGAACATCAATGACCGAAGAGTTCTGCGAGCAATGCGGCCAGGCGCTCGTTCCCAACGCCAGATTCTGCGCCGTCTGCGGGTGGGAGACCGGCAGTCAGGCGACGTTGCCGTTACCGCAGGGGCTGACGGGAAACTACGGCGGTTCCGGATACCCGCAGCAAGGCGCGCCGACACCGTTGGAGGAATTCGAACAGGAGTTTGAACGCCAAAGCACCTACGAGCCCGCATACGATCCCTACGATCAGTACGGTAACGACTCGTATGCCAACGATTCCGGCGACCACGGCAGCGGAAAACGCAAGAAGAAACGCAACAGCGCCAAAGACAAAGCCGGCGGGAAAGGATCCAAACCAACCGCCGCAAAGCGCTCCACAGGCAAATCCACGAAGAAAGCCACAGCTCCGAATGGTGCCCATGACCCCGGCAAATCCCGCAGGCACCCGGTGACTGCGATCGCAATCACAATACTGGCGTGCATCGTGGTAGTGTTCAGCGGCGTCGGCATCGTACGCATGATGGCGAGCGCCAACGGCACCGTCTCGGGCTCAGACGCCAGTAGTTCCTCTTCGAGCAGCGCAGGCGCTAAAGACGAGACACCTGCGAATAACAACCAGAATTCCACACCGGTAACGGGCAAGACATCGAAGAAGGCCACAGCGCAGCAACAGGATACGCAACCGCCTGCGGATGGGCGCTACCTCAATGCACGGTTCGGCTATGCGGTCACGATACCGCCTGGATTCACATGGCAGGCTGAATCAGCCGACGGTGACGGGCGCACGTTCACCGATGGTCAGACCGGCATGACCATTGCCGCATGGGGGTCGAACAACGCGTTGCATGAAACGGTGATCTCCGCGTTCAAGCAGGCCACGGCCGGCCATTCGGTCTCCTACCAGCAGATACTCGACAGCGAGTTCACCGCGACATGGGAGGAAAACGGCACCATCACCTATATTCGCGAAATGGTGTCCGCTGGAGCCATCCGTGCGGTGCGATTCACCTACCCATCCACGCATAGGAACGAATGCGACCGCTTTGTGGAACAGGTGGTGCCGACACTAACCGCCACCGATGCCATGACAGCGGGATCAGGGCAATAGCAGGTAGATGATCTGTCCGGTATAGCCATTCGTGCGGAACGTTGCGACCGGCATTACGCACGATACGATTGCAGATAGCCGATACCGCGACGAGGCATAGGACGACGGTTCGTCAAAACGACGGACGGCCAACGACCAGACAGCGGCCTGACGTGAAACATACTGTGAAACAGTGAAAGGGAGGGTGACATGGGGACATCGCCAACGATTCCGGAACAATACGCCAACCAGCAGGTCGGCATAAGCGGATACCGGGTACTCAACCTGGATCTGGACGGCGTGTGCGCCGACTATGCGGGCGCCATGCGCGACTACCTGGTACGCACCGGCTGTATGGACCCGCAGACCATCCCCGCAAACACACGATACGCACTCACCGACAACGACGGCTGGCCATTCGCCAGCAAATCCGAATACATCGCAGCCCACAAGGCAGCCGAAGAGGAGCACCTCTACGCGACCATGCAGCCCATTCCAGGCGTCGCACACGCCTTGCAACGACTGGCCGACGAACACGTGTACATCCGCATCGTCACGCACCGGCTGTTCGTATCCGGGCAACATCGCATCGTCGTCTCCGACACCGCCAAATGGCTCGACGACAACAACATCCCTTACATGTCGCTCTGCTTCGCCGGACTGAAAGACAGCATCCAAGCCACCGTGCACATCGACGACTCGCCCGCCAACATCGCCGTACTGCGTGAAGTCGGCCAGCATGTGGTCGTATTCGATCAGCCATACAACCGCGAGCTCGGCGGCCCGCGCATGGCGGATTGGAGCGACACAAGCGTTGACCAGCTACTCGACTGGTTCGAACAGTGGCCTGCGGAACAGTAGACCGCACCTAGCAGTCAGGTAAGCAAAGCAGAGCCGACAACGCCGCAATGGCATCTAAACTACAGTCAGACACACGCCTCAGTACGCGAGGCTGGCCACACCCCAACCGGCTACGGTACACAACACCGGAACCACCATCGACAGCAGGCAATACAACCCAGCCATGGCGAACTGCTTGCCGCGAAGCAACGCCATCACCTCGTTGATCAAGGTGGAAAACGTGGAGAATCCGCCAAGGAAACCGACCACAAACAGCGTGCGCGTGGCATAATCCACCTCACCGTTGACATACCCGGCCGCGGCAATGCCCGCGCAAAAACCGGCAAGACAATTGATCATGAACGTGGCCAGAGGGAACAGCCGATTCTTCCACCAACGGCGCACCGACGTGTCCACGATGAAACGAGTCACCGCGCCCAAGCCGCCGAACACGCAAACCATCACAAACGTCGCCATCACGCCATCCCCCCGTCACGAGATTCCGACGCATCAGCCGAAGCGACCACAGGAATCTCACCCGTGGAAACAGCAGCAGAACCGGCAGAACCAGAACCACGCATCGGCAACGCCGCAGCAACCTCGACCACCTCACCGGTCGCCAAATCACCCACCAACGGAATCTCATCAGTAACAGGCGCAGGCTCAAAAGCAGGAACCCCAGTCGCCACATCCTCGCCAACACTGCTGATAGCACCATCAACACGCATATCAGACGACTCGCTCGGCACAGCAACAGGCTTATCAACCACAATCGGAGACTCCGCAGCGATAAGCGCCTCGGCATCCACCGAAGCAGTGGAATCCCCCGAAGCAAAACGCTCAACCACATCCTGCGGCACGCCCTCAATCACCGGCCCAGAATCACCATCACTACGCATGGCATTCCGCACCGCCTCCTGCAACACCTGAGACTTCCGGCGAGCAGTCAACAGCAAACCCAATTTAACGCCAAGAACCGAGCACAACGCACCACAGGCAAACGTGACCAGCACATACAACACCGTGCCACCGATCTCGCCACCACGCAGCGAAGCCAACTCCTCAATACCCAACGTGGAAAGCGTGGAACAGCCGCCACACACACCCAAGCCCACACCCTTCGACACCAATTGCTTCACACGCCGAGTCAGCCACGACGCATGCGACATACCAATAGTGACCATGGCAAGCACCAGGCACGCAACCATATTGGCACCGAACGTGGCAACATGAAACGCGCTGAACACACCACGGCGGGCAAGCGGCGAAGGAAACGCCTCGGCAAGGCCAAAACGCATAGCGGTACCGATACAACCGCCGACAAACACCACCAGGTACAACAGCAGATCCGCAAGCGGATTGAACTGCGCCTGCACACGCTTAACCGGAGCAAGCGGAATCTGCGGCGGCTGTTCGGCAGCAGCGGCACCTGTGGGATGCGGAATCGCCGCAGCATAGGAGCGAGCATGCACCTCGCTCATCTCCTGCGTGGACAAACCCGGTTCCTTGGGCTGGGCGGTGAACGCCGCCGGCTTCGTCTGCTGGCGCGATGCGGCAGAGGCGGCATACGCGGCAGCCAAAGTGTCCGATTCGGCAGAATCGGACAACCCAGCACTGCTAGCACCACCACGCGTGACCGATTCGGGAGAATCGGACACTGAGGGGATCGGGGATGCGACCAATGCGGAAGCATCGGCATGAGGCGGAGCCACATCGGTTACCGGCTCAAACGTCGAAGTGATCTCGCCAAGATTCGGTATATCCAAATCCGGCATATCAAGATGCTGCACACCCTGCCAGGCGTCAACAGCATCACCACCGTCACACCCATCATTCTTCCGTGATTCCATCCGACCTGCTTGCTTTCGTCTCAATCGTCTCTACTTCACGGCGAAACGGGAAACGCCGCGATCCCGCCGCGACCTCATTGACCCGGCCGAATCCTTCAAACCACGCCGCCCGCAAAACCATACGACAACCCGCACAGCCCATGCATTCGCCTTTATTCCGTTCCGAGTGTACACGGTTCAATGCCAGAGCACAGACTCCAGCCCATTCCCATCCAACGCAACACAGTCACCATGCAAACGCACGCATGCAGGAGCATAAACCGCACGGCAAGCGCCAAACCGCCAAACCTGCCAATCAGACTGCAAACAATGCACCGGAATCACACATCCACATCGCACAAATCATGCAACGCCAAACGCACAGTCCGCTCATCCTCACCACTGAACAACACAATCAGATAATCACCACCACGCAACACCGTATCGCCACGCGGCACAATCTCACGCTCCCCACGACGAAGCCCGATCACCAAACAGCCGGACGGCCAATCAACATCACGAATCCGCCTGCCATCTGCCTGAGACCCCATCTCCAACGGCAACTCCAACACACCATTGCCTATAGCGCTCGGAGCCTGCACATCCAACTTCTGCGCACGCATATACCGATCCAACAGCGCATCGTAAATCGGCCGGGTATGCAGCACATCCGAAACCAGCATGGCAATGAACACGACCGCCGCAACCGGCAACATATGCGTCAACGTGCCAGACATCTCAACAGCCAGCAGGATCGAAGTGATCGGAGTCTTCACCGAAGCCGCCAGCACGCCAGTCATCACGCACACCGCAAACACAGCCACCGCTCCGCCGCTCACACCACACAACCGTTGCGCCGCAACACCGCAAATACCGCCAGCCAACGAACCCACGGCAAGAATCGGCATAAAAATACCGCCAGGCGCACCAGAACCAAAACTCGTACTCGTAAACAGCAGCTTCGCCACAAACAGCACGCACAACATGCCAAGCCCGGTATTGGCATGCTCAGCCATACCAATAAGATTCGAGCCACCGCCAAGCACATCCGGCAGCCAAATACCCACCGGCAACGCAATCGCCAACGCGACCAACGGACGACTCCACGCCGGCAGTTTGCCGTACAACGTTTGGAAACCGAGCAGGGAACGGTTCATCAGCGAACCAACCAAGCCGGCAAGCAATCCCAGCGGAATCAGCCACACATATTCACCGAGCGGCAGTTGCGCGATCGAACCGAAGTCAAGCACCGGACGCAAGCCGAAACAGTATTTCGACACGAAATCGGCGGTGAGTGAAGCCGCGGTGGCACCCATCAGAATCACCGGCGAAAAACTACGATGAATGCCCTCCAACGCAAACATCATGCCAGACAACGGGGCACTGAACGCCGCAGACAGACCAGCTGCCGCACCGGCGGTCACCACATAATGCTCCTGCACATCCTCACGACGCTTGCCACGCAACCGATGCGACAAAAACTGCGCGCCCGACGCACCAATCTGAATCGACGGCCCCTCACGGCCCAGCGACAAACCAAACGCGGCACCCAGCAAGCCACCGACAAAACGGACCGGCAGAATCGTCTGCCATCGCATCCTCAACCCGGCAAGCACCACGCCGTCTGTTTGCGGAATGCCACTGCCCGACGCCATAGGCTCACTGCTGATCATCCAGGCAATCAGCAGGCCGACCACCAGCGCAGCAAACGCCCACGGAACAATCAGCCACGGATTCACACGAATCTGCGCATACATCCAACGCGCGAACCGGGTGCAGTTCTCGATGCCGAGACGGTACAGAACCACCAGAAGACCGGAGACAAGGCCGACGCCAATGCCGATCGCCGCCATCTTCCACTTCATACGGTTGAACAACGGAATCATCCGCTCGATATGCTGCGCCATGCTCATATCATTCTGCCCTGCCATCGCTTGCTCGCCTCCTTATGGCTATTGTGCATCCTCCGGTGTCCGATTGCCTGGTTGCCTGGTTGACCGATTGCCCGATTGACCGATTCGGGAGAAACGGACAACCACGCGCCGCAGATCCCCTCATGGATGACCGATTCAGGAGAATCGGACATACGCAGTCACTAATTCCGACCATACGTGGCATATTCGGCCGAATCGGACATTAGCAGCTCCAGCTGCACACATCGTGTGACCGATTCGGGGGAATCGGACAACCATGCGCCGTGCAACCCTCCTTGCATGACCGATTCACCAGAATCGGACAACCGCGTCATGCAGATCCGAGCCTGTTTGACCGATTCGGGGGAATCGGACATTCTGGGAGGATTAGGCCGCGCGCGTAGGCTCACCATGTTTCGCACGCATAATGAAAAGTGCCGGCAAGGCACAAAGCCAGCCGGCACCAATCGTAGCCACGCAGATTTCGGGAATCAGTCGATCAGCGAGTTGATCTGGATGATGTGGTCACGCTGCGGACCGGTGCCGATTGCGGAGATACGGCAGCCGCTCAGCTCCTCCAAACGCTTTACATACGCCTGGCAGGTCGCCGGCAGCTCGTCAAAGCTATGGCAGGTGGAGATATCCTCAGTCCAACCCGGCATGGTTTCGTAAATCGGCTTGGCCGCGGTGAATGCGGCCTGATCGGTCGGCATTTCGTCGTGACGCTCGCCGTCAACGTCGTATGCCACGCAGATCGGGATTTCCTTCAGACCGGTGAGCACGTCGAGTTTGGTGAGCACGATATCGGTCAAGCCGTTGACGCGGGCGGCGTAGCGGTTCACCACGGTATCGGCCCAGCCGCAACGACGCGGACGGCCGGTGGTCACACCATACTCGTGGCCCTGCTCGCGCAGCCAATCGCCGGATTCATCGAACAGTTCGGTCGGGAACGGGCCTTCGCCCACGCGGGTGATGTATGCCTTGGCAACGCCGATCACACGGTTGATGCGCGTGGGGCCAACACCGGTACCGGTGCAGGCGCCACCTGCGGTCGGGTTGGAGGAGGTCACGAACGGATACGTGCCGTGGTCCACATCCAGCATGGTGGCCTGGCCGCCTTCGAACAGCACGTTCTTGCCCTCGTCCAGCGCCTTGTTCAGCACCAGGGAGGTGTTGGCCACATACGGCTTCAGACGCTCGCCCAGCGCAAGCAGTTCGTCGGTGGTCTGATCCACGTCGACGGCGCGACGGTTGTACAGCTTGACCAGCATAAGGTTCTTCTGGTGCAGGCTCGCTTCGACCTTGTCGCGCAGGTGCTTGGCGTTGAACAGATCGTGCACGCGGATGCCGACGCGGTTGATCTTATCGGCGTATGCCGGGCCGATGCCGCGGCCGGTGGTACCGATCTTGTGCTTGCCAAGGAAGCGCTCGGTCACCTTGTCCAGCGTGCGATGGTACGGAGCGATTACGTGTGCGGCTTCGCTTACCAGCAGTCGAGAGCAGTCCACGCCGCGGCTTTCCAAACCGTCGATCTCCTCAAACAGCACTTCGGGGTCGACAACCACACCGTTGCCGATCACCGGGGTCACGTTCGGGCTGATAATGCCGGAGGGCAGCAGGTGCAGCGCATACGATTCGTCGCCGACCACCACGGTATGGCCCGCGTTGTTGCCGCCATTGAAGCGGGCGACGTAGTCGACCTTCGTGCCGATCAGATCCGTTGCCTTGCCTTTGCCCTCGTCTCCCCACTGGGCACCGATCAAAACAATTCCAGGCATGTTGTTGCACCTCCGCGCGTATGCGATTTCGCCTCAAAGCCTTACCCAAGGCCTTACAAAGACTACCCTGCGCCCTCTACCGGATATCTGCCGGATATGCACCGATCGGCCGTTGAAACTAGCCAGTTCCATCGTTTTCGTCTTATACAACGCGACACACCCGCCGTGCTGCCACGCGCCGCATGCAGTACACGGCGCGTGCGGCATCACACTACTTCAACGCCTTGCCCGCGCTGCCAAGCTGCCTGCAAGCCTCCACCACGCGTGCGGCCATGGCGCTTTCCGCTTCGCGTCCCCACGAACGCGGGTCGTACATCTTCTTGTTGCCCACCTCACCGTCGATTTTGAGCACGGCATCATAGTGGGAGAACATGTGCCCGGCCACCGCGCGGCTGAACGCGTACTGCGTGTCGGTATCGATGTTCATCTTCACCACGCCATAGTTCACAGCCTGTGCAATCTCTTCCGGCGTGGAACCAGAACCGCCATGGAACACCAGGGCGAACGGCTTGCCCGGAGCGACATCCAGCGTGTGTGAGGGATCAGGTATCTCACCGGCCTGAACCGCGAGCGCGAGCGTGGTCTGGATCTCATCGAGCAGTTCCGGGCGCAGTTTGACCACACCGGGCTTGTATGCGCCGTGCACGTTGCCGAAGGTGAAGGCGGCCATGTAACGCCCGCGTTCGCCGAGTCCCAGGCGTTGCGCGACGGCGATGCCCTGTGCCGGGGTGGAGTAGAGCTTGTCGTTGATTTCGGCGCTGTGCCCGTCTTCTTCGCCGCCGACCGCGCCGATTTCGATTTCCAGCACGGTGTGTGCGGCTTGTGATTTGTCGAGAAGCTCTTCGGCGATGTCGAGGTTTTCATCCAGCAGCACTGTGGAACCGTCCCACATGTGCGATTGGAATGTCGGCTCCTGACCATGCCGCACCTGTTCGGCTTCATGATCGAGCAGCGGACGCACCCATTCGTCCAGGTATTGTTTGGCGCAATGGTCGGTGTGCAGGGCGATGGTGATGTTGGGGTATTTCGCCGCGACTTCGTGGGCGAAGGCCGCGAAGGCAAGCGAACCGATGACGCGGTCGTTCACGCGTTGGCCGGACAGGTAGGCGGCACCGCCTACGGAGACTTGGATGATGCCATCGGATTCCGCTTCGGCGAAACCCTGCAGGGCGGCGTTCAGGGTCTGTGTGCTGGTCACGTTGATTGCGGGGTACGCGTACCCGCCACGACGGGCAGCGTCCAGCATCTGTGCGTAACGTTCCGGTGTTGCAATAGTCATGCCTCCATTATCGCCCGACCCTATCCCACTTGTCATGTGACAACATTCACCATCGCTAAAGCGCCCGGCAACTGTGTGATACAGCTGCCGGGCGCTTGGCTTCATGATGTTCGCGATGACGCGGCGATCAATATTGGTAATCGACCTCGTTGCGCAGTTTGCCTGACGGTGTCTGGTCGATAGTCAGTTCGGCGGTCGCCTTAGGCGAGGTGGTTACATCGAATTCGAAGGTCACGCTTTCGCCGGGTGCGAGATAGGCAACGCTGGTTGTGAGCTGCTTGCCGTTCATCGTGGTCTCACGCTGGTCGCGCACATCCCCCTTTGAGGAGATTTTGCCGATCGAACCGCCTGCCGGAGCATAGAAGAGCATACGCTGCACTGAAGTTCCACTCTCCGCCACCGGCTTGTTCTCGACGCCTTTCTGCACGCCGCCGAGGATGTACGTGTTAGCACTTGCTATCTCGCTGTCGGTCAGGGTGTTGGTCAGCGTGTACTTCACGTGGTAGCTTCTTGAACCGTCCTTGTTGGTTGCGCTCTTGGTCACTGTGGCTTTGCGGTCGATATACCATCCAAGCTTCGAGGGGTTCTGCTCGTTGAGGTAGATGCCAACCTGCGGGGTGCTTTCCTTGCCAGAGATGCCGGATTCCTGGAAGTATTTCGTCTCGTCCGCGTGCGTGGTGTAGGCGTAGAAGTGGCGTTGTTCGATCAGGTCGCCGATGCTGTTGGCCATGGCCATCATCTTCGTGGCATTCAGGTTGCTGAACGCCTGGTCCATCACCGTTTGCGCGATGTACTCGAAATAGGCGTCCTGCTGGGCTACGGGAACATCTTTGTAAATGGTGTTCAGCAGGTACTGTGCCGTGTTGTTTCCAGTAAGCACCGTACCGTCCTGCAGGGTGACGTTGCCATTGAGCTTCACCATTTCCTGAATAAATACGGGGTCGATTGCGATGAAACCATCGACCTCGCTTGCGTAAGGGGAACGCTGCCAGGTGGCCGCGAGCATTTCGGCGTTACGCTTAAGATTCGGAACGGCGAAGGTGTCTCTGACATCCAGCGAGAACGCCAAAGGGCCGTTGAATACGGCGTATTCCTCGGCATTGCCGTTGCCACCGTTGATCAGTTCAGCATCCGCACGGAATTCACCGACACTTACGTTCCCCTGGTTGGCTTGCAATGTGCCAACGGAGCCCACCAAGCCACCGCCGGAACGCTGTTCGGATGTGGTCTGCACGGCGATCAGATAGGTTCTGGCACCGTTCTGCCCGAGAATCGCAGGCATCATCTGCATGACACTATTGAGATGATCGACGGCGCCGACAACGGAGGCAAGACGCTCCTTACCTTGCCGGTACGCGTTGGCGATCATGCCGATTTTCGGTGTGGGCAGGGAATCATATGTGTCCAGCTGATGCTTCATCCGCGTGCTCACTGTGGCGAAATCGGATTGTATGGATACAAGCGGTTTCAAGTTGAGCACGCCGTCCTGGCTGTTCAACTGTGCGGTGGCGAGTTTATGGGACATGCTGCTGATTGTGGGAAGCGACCGCTGGGTCAGATCATCCAAGACTTCGGTCATGCCTCGCACGGTTTTCACATCATTGCCTACGCCCGGCAACACACTGGCGATGCTCCACAAAGGCCCGTGTGCGATGCTCTTCGCCTTGGCGGTGTGATCCTGGGCCTGCGTGATGGCTGTGGACGAAATGCCCCCGTCTTTGAGCACTTCGGAACCGGAAATACCGGACAGCGCCGCAACCGCCTGGCTCTCATGGCTTTTGACGGACCGTGCCTGCTGATAGAACGTCAATCCGCATACGATTGCCATGCCAATCGCAACGGCGATACAAGCCAGGATAATAACGACGTTGCGCGTTCCGCGCGATTGCACACGCCTGCCATGTGATGCCAACAGATTCTCCCCTCGTACTGTGCGACAGCTCATTCGCCTGATTCCGCTCATTATAGAAGCACACTGCAAACCCATGCGACCAGCAAATGCTCTGCAACCCTTCACACGTCGGTTCGTGACCGTTTTATGTGTCAAATAGCGTAATTTGCTCAGCTGCTTTGCTTGCACGTCCCAGTGGACGGCATAGAATGATCGTTGGATTAGGTAGCAACGGAGCCGCGCAGGCAGAAACCGATGCACCCGCGCAGCGCCGCACTCGGCACACGGGTTCAGGAGGTGTGATGCACACAGTCTTCGCCATCTTCCTTCGTGATGTGAAAAGGATCCTCAGGAATCCGGTGGCACTCGTCGTCACCATGGGCGTGGCCATCATCCCCTCGCTGTACGCGTGGTGCAACATCCTGGCCAACTGGGATCCTTACGCGAATACCGGCAATATTCAAGTCGCCGTAGCCAATGAGGACGAAGGCACCACCTCCACGCTGGTCGGTCATCTCAACGCCGGGCAGCAAACCGTCACCCAGCTCAAGTCGAACCATCAGCTCGGATGGCGTTTCGTCAGCAAACAACATGCCGTCGACGGCGTGAAAGCAGGCAAATACTATGCTGCGATCGTACTACCGAAAGACTTCAGCTCCAGTCTGATCGGCACGGTGACCGGCGAGAAAAACCAGCCGTCAATCACGTACTACATCAACGAAAAAATGAACGCCATCGCCCCGAAAATCACCGATACGGGCGCGACCACCATCGACGAGCAAATCAACGCCACATTCGTGTCCAGCGTGGCCGACGCCGTGGCGAAACAGGTGAAAGCTGCGGCAGGCAACACCACAGACAGCCTGCACACGGCACAAAGCGACGTCGTCAACAATCTGAACGACACCATCAACCAGTTGGAAACCGTCCAACAACAACTAGGCGGCACACGATCCACGCTCGACAAAGCCACCACGACCATCGACTCGGCCAAACAGACCAATACCGCGCTCGCCTCGGAAATCGACGATGCGCTCGATACCATCACGAACACATCCGATCTGCTCACCCAAACACGAACACAGACCCAACGTTTTTCAACCACGTTGACCGGCGCGCTCGACAACGGCAGCACACAGCTTTCCGGTCTGCAAGTCACCGTCGGCAACGTCACCGGCACCATGCTCAACGGTCTGAACACCACGCAGGACGCGCTCAGCCAAGTGTCCAGCAGCATGCGCGGCGTCAACTCCACCGCCGGCGAAGCACTCGACGGCATGGACAACGCGCTGAAGGCCAGCGGCCTGGACCCGGACAGCCAAACATATAAGGATCTTTCGACTCAGATCAGTGAAGCACGCAAACAGCTGACATTCCAACAGCAACGCATCAACGCCTTCGACCATGACACCACGTCGATCATCACTTCAGGCAAAAACACGGCAACCGCGCTCAACAGCGACATCACCAGCCTGTCGAACAACGGCACCACGGCAATGGCAAAGGCACGCGCAAACCTCACCGACGCCGTCATGCCGAATCTCAGCACCGGTCTCGATACGCTGAGCCTAGCCAATGGTTCGTTGGCCGGAACACTCACCACGCTGCAGGGCACACTGAAACAGGGCAACGGATTGCTCGATCAGCTTTCACGCACCGTCAGCCAGACGAACGCCACCCTCGCCGGCACGCAAACCCAGCTTGCCAATCTCAGCAAGCAGCTCAGCACCACGCGCACCGACGTGGCTTCGCTCAGCAGTTCGCGCATGTTCCAGCAGCTTTCCGAAATGCTCGGCCTGAACGCCAATGAGATCGGCTCGTTCGTAGGCGAGCCGGTGCACTTGGATGAAAAAGTGCTGTACCCCGTGGAAAACTACGGTTCCGCAGTCACCCCGTTCTACACGAACCTAGCGTTATGGGTCGGCGGGTTCGTGCTCGTCGCGATATACAAGCTTGAAGTCGACCGCGATGAGAAAATCCGCAAATACACGCCTCGCCAAGGCTACATGGGACGTTGGCTGCTATTCGTCACCGTTGGGTTCCTGCAGGCGATCATAGCCACAATCGGCGATCTCGCGCTGGGTATCCAATGCGAACACCCGTTCCTATTCGTTCTCGCCGGCGTATTCGCCTCATTCGTATACGTGAACATCATCTACGCGCTTGCCGTGGCGTTCCGGCATATCGGCAAAGCCATCGCCGTGATTCTGGTGATTATCCAGATACCGGGCGCCGCAGGCCTCTACCCCATCGAAATGATGCCCGAGTTCTTCCGCCGTTTGAAACCGTTCCTGCCCTTCACCTACGGCATCAACGCCATGCGCGGGCCTATCGGCGGCATGTACGCCAACCACTACTGGCTCGACATGCTCTCGCTGTTCTGGTACCTGCCTGCGGCATTGTTCATCGGTCTGGTGGTGCGCAAGCTGGCGTTGAACCTCAACCGCCTGTTCGACAACCGCCTGGCGGATACCGATCTGATGATCACCGAGCACAACGAAGGCACTGTGGAGCCGCTGAAGTTCACCGCCGCCGCGCAACAGTTCGCCGAAGACTACCCTGAAGTCATTTCCCAGCGGGCGCTTCACTTCTTCCGCCTATACCCGCGGTTGGTGCGCGGAGGATTCCTGCTGCTCACCGTGCTGCCGTTCGCATTCCTGCTACTGCTGTTCATCACGCGGATGAAACTCGCCATGCTGCTCGGCTGGATCATTTCGATCATCGTGATCGACGTATACCTCATTGTGGTGGAATATCTGCGTGAACGGTATGCCAACTTCCTTGGCGAAGAAGCGATGAGCGCAGACGAATTCCGCAGCGCGATCCTGCACGAGAACCTGCTGTTCCGGCCGGACATGCATTACAAGCCGATGCATCATGCCGTGCATGCGCTGGCGCACGAGAAAGGAGACGAGCAGTGAAACTGATCTGGGGCATTTTCAAACGGGACATATGCCATGCCACCCGCAACGTGATCGCCGTCATCGTCTCCATGGGACTAGTGGTGGTGCCGGCACTATACGCCTGGTTCAACATCGCGGCCAGCTGGGATCCCTACGGCAACACCAAAGCGTTAAAAGTCGCCGTGGCGAACACCGACAAAGGCTACAAGTCGGAACTCGTACCGGTACGCATCAACGTGGGCGAGACCATCATCAGCACGCTACGCGCCAACGACCAGCTCGACTGGCAGTTCGTAGGCCGTGACAAGGCCATCGACGGCGTGAAATCAGGCGACTATTATGCGGCGATCGTCATCCCCAAACAGTTCAGCGCCGACATGATGACGTTGTTCTCCACCAACATCAAGCACGCGCAGCTCAAATACTATCTGAACGAGAAAATCAACCCCATCGCCCCGCATATCACCGATCAGGGCGCCACAACCGTGGTCAACACCATCGACAAGACCTTCGCCAAAACCATCGCCCAGGTCGGTCTCGACCTGGCGTCGAACGTACTGCGCTACTCCAAAAGCCCCCAAATGGCGCAGTACATGGAAAATCTCAACAGCAACCTCAACACCATGGTGAGTACGCTGACCGGCGCCTCGCAGCAAGTAGCCGCATACTCGCAGCTGCTCGGCTCGGCCAACGACATCGTAGACTCCACAAACCAGCTGCTCCAATCCACAACCGTTGCGGGCAAACAAGCCAAAAACACGCTGAAGCAAGGCAAATCAGGCGCCACCTCGCTAACCGCAGCCGGCAAGAGCATCACCAGCTCCGTAAACACCGCGCTCAACCAGGCCTCGTCCGCACTCGACGCAGTGGCGAACAAGGCGGATAAAGCCTTCGACACATTGGGCAAGGACTCCGCCGAAGCCGCACAACAGTTGAAAACACTGAGCGATCAGGTCGCCGAAAGCCAATCCGTATACGATACGTACCTCGCCAGCCTGCAGCATATGCGCACATCGGTGGAGCAACTACCCGACAGCGACAAAGCCAAACAGCCGCTGCTGGACGCCATCGACCGTGAAATCACCTTGCTGACCGCGGCCCAAGGCGATACGCAGAAACTCGCGCAGCGCCTCGACAACGCCTCCAAGCAAATCACGCAGAACACAGCCTCGGCAGCACAATCGCACGCGGAAATCCGCAGCCAGATCACCAGCGCCAAACAGTCGATCAGCACCGTGCGCGACGACTACTCCGCAAACGTCAAACCGAAGATCGACGCATTGGCATCATCGGTCAGCACCCTGATCTCACAGACCGGCAACGTGATCAGTCAGCTCAGCGGCACAACGGACAGTCTGAATGATGTAACAAGCAACGTGGGAACGAACATCGCATCCATCCGCTCCACGCTTGACGGCATAGCGACCAAACTCAACTCCTCGGCCACAACGCTGAATACGCTAATCACCGCGATGAATTCAAGCGACAATGGCGCGGAAAACTCGAATGAGCTCAAATCGTTGACCACATCCAACGCATCCACACTATCCACGTTGATTTCCGCACCCGTCGCATTGCATCGCGTAGCCATATACCCGATCGCGAACTACGGTTCGGCCATGGCACCGTTCTACACGATCCTGTCCATCTGGGTGGGCGCGATCATCCTCTGCGCCATGCTGAAAGTAACGATCTCGGACCGTGAAAAAGCGCATGTGCTGGGATTGGGTGATACCCTACCGCGCATCGCCGGACCATCCGGGCCGGGAAACGCCTCACGCTGGGGATTGCAACTGCGCCACGAGTATTTTGGACGCTACACGATCTTCCTGCTGCTGGCACTATTGCAAGGCACGCTGGTATGCCTAGGCGACATGTACTTCCTAGGCGTGCAGGCGAATCACGCGTTGCAATTCCTCGCCGTAGGATGGCTTGCCGCGCTCGTGTTCTCGAACATCGTATACACGCTGACCGTATCGTTCGGAGACATCGGCAAAGCCATAGCCGTAGTGCTGCTGGTGATGCAGGTAGCCGGATCGGGCGGCACATTCCCCATCGAAACACTGCCGAAATTCTTCCAAATACTGTACCCGTTCCTACCGTTCCCACACGCCATCAACGCCATGCACGCCGCCATGGCCGGATCATACGGCAACGAATACCTGCTTGACATGGTGTATCTCGCCTTGTTCCTGATTCCTTCGCTACTGCTGGGATTGGTGTTGCGCAAGCCGGTGATCCGATTGAACAATTGGGTGAGCCGCAACCTGGAATCCACCAAGGTGATGTGAGCCGAGAGGAAACTCGCCTCCGACAGAGCAGCCGGCAAAGGGCCAGGCTGCCTCTTTCCTCGCCAGATCACTACCCTGGTTGTCCGATTCCCCCGAAAAAGACAAGCGCAAGATGCTACGGCTCCCTTAGATGCCCGATTCGGGAGAATCGGACAAACGGCGAACATCCTGCCTCTCTTAGCTGTCCGATTCGGCAGAAACGGACAATCTAACGGGTTATTGCACCGTATGCTTGGCCGATTCGGGAGAAACAGTCAGCCAGGTCAATGCTGCTACAGGCGCTATGGCAGATTCTCCAGAATCGGACAAGTACGCAGAACGGAGAACACTTTGAGTGCCCGATTCGGGGGAATCGGACACTCAAGCGGTGTGTTTGGTGGCACGTTTGTCGATCCACACATTGATCAACGAGCCGGCCACCACGAGTATCACACCAACCCAGAATGGCGCACCTAGTGCAACGCCAAGCAGCACCGTTCCTGATGCGGTGGATAGTATCGGCGTCGCATACGAGCCCAATGCAAGCGTCTCCATATTGCCGTGCAGCATGCCATACCCCCAGCATGCATAGCCGCCTGCAATCGACAGTGCGCAGGTAAATACTGCCACGAATCCCCATACCGATGGGGCTTGCACCGGCAGCCCTTGCCCAGAAACGAAATGGATGATCCATAGCGTTACGGCAACACAGCAGAAGAAAACTGTTGTGCCATCATATCCGTTAGACATTGACGGCGTCACCGTCGCATAAATCGCCCAGATGAATGCACCAGCGAACGCCATAAGATACGGCAAAGGATTCGAGACAATGTTTTGCAAAGCAACATTGACGTCAAAGTCTTCGCCGCCAACCGCCAAGCTGACACCAATCGTCGCAATAACGGCGCCAGGCAATGCACGCCATACCGCACCCTTTTTATGCGAGAACGCCGCAGTCATCAACACCAGTAAGGTGGGCCACAGATAGTTGACCAAACTGACTTCCAAGGATTGCACCGACGTCGAGGCCAAACCGATCGCCAGAGAAATAAAGGCTTCATAAAGCACGAACATCACGCCGCCCACAAGCAGATATTTACGCGGATACTCGCTAATCGGAGCCGGCTTGCGCACGACAAGCAACAGCATGCCGCCAACAGTGTAGACCAACGCGGAACCGAGCGTGGCCCCGAAATTATCGGCGACAATACGTACCAGCCCCGCCATGAAGCCCCACAACAGAATCGCAGACAAACCTATAACCGTGCCTTTATGTGAAACCGCATGCCCGTTTAATGGATTAGGCCGATCCGGATCCTTATTCACCTCATGTTTCATAGGGCTAACTATCCCAAGTCATGTCTCGCACACGAATATCGTTCAATCCCCCGCTCTGGAAATAACTAGTAGGCAACGCACCGAAAACCGGCAAACGGCGAGCGCCAAACATTTGAATCGTGGGGTATACGCGAGGCTTCCAACCGTTGCCGTAGCGGCTCCCGTTTCCGCACATGTTCCATTTGGAACCGGACAACCGGTATCTGAAGCATATTCAGTTCACTTTCACGATCCTTCTCCCGCATGATCACCTCGCTTATTTCAGCACCATTGGTCATAGCCGGATCAGTGTATTTCCGCCGCCCATCCAACTCGCCTACGACAAGCGAACCGTCGTCACGTTCCCAGCAGAAGTCACCGCGAATTTCACGGCCATCCAACGGGCTTGTAAACGTCACTTGCGTTTGGGGCTGCTTATAACCAAGTTCGATGATTGTTGCCACGGCCACCGCTTCACCACCGTTTTCGCATAGCGGGTCCGCGCATTCCGCAACAAATCGTGCACGTATGATGCCCCAGAGTCTTCTTTTCCTTCCCACGAATCCCTGCAACGCCTTGTTGGCGAACCCGCACTTGCGCAACCCCATTGAACATATTTCGAACGCATTGACGAAATCCAAAGTTCGCCCACAATCCATCATGGTCTGCATCGCATCGGTAACGAGCATGCCGTCTATTTCGCATGTTGGAGGCGGGTCCTTGTAATAATGCGCGAAAATAAAGCCATGACGCCCCGCCTGAGATCGTTTGCTCACCGCAATATGCACATATCGTTGAGTCTTCAGACTTGTAGTGAAACCGTGCACTGCCGCCGCCGAAGGACCACACAACACTATGCCCTGATATCTCCTGCACACGGAGCGCAACGACCATATGATGCGTTCGGCATACGACAGCTTGTTCCATTCTTCTGCACCGATGTAATGCCCTTTGTAAGGCATGACGACGCTGCCGCTGCGTACGCGACGTTGGAGAGCGCGCCGATCCTTCGGAGCGGTAGGCGACGCAAGACAGCGACGCGCATAAAACCACTGAAGAAGGGCATTTAGTCTTCGCTGAGTTTTCGTTTGCATATCCATGCACACAAGATATGAAATGATCCGACTATGATGCCAACTCGATCGGAGCCTGTGGACGACACTCCGGGCAGTTATCCACAGGTCGGAGTGTCATCCACAAAGCTTTCCACATAACGGTCTAGGCAGTCCGAACAGTTCAGATAGACTGGGGCAACGCGAACCAGCAATGTGATATCTGCCATCTCAACAGCATATTTGTCCGATTCGGGGGAAACGGACATCCCAAACCATATTCCGTAGTACCGCATGTCCTTTTCTGGAGAATCAGACACGTTGACGTAAATCTGAATCCCGCGAAAGACCGATTCGGGAGAATTGGGCACATTGGGCATCATTCCTATGCCGAAGATGTCCTTTTCTGGAGAATCGGACAACCCTGGTTATAGATCCGAGCCACATGTGACCGATTCGGGGGAATCGGACACCTGGAGAGATACAGAAGAGAGGAAAAGAGAGGGGGACGTAGGGAACCAAAGGAACGGAAAATCAGAGGAAAAACCAGAAGTGCAGAACGGAAGATACCAAGGATGCAGGCAACGCGTCTGGGGGAAAGGAGAAGAAAACCCTTTGAAGTTATTGACTTCAAAGGGTTCGCATGGAGCGGATGACGGGAGTCGAACCCGCCTCTACAGCTTGGGAAGCTGTCGTTCTACCGATGAACTACATCCGCGAGATGGCGCTTTTGGCGCACAAGTGGTTAGTTTAGCATCAAAATAGCCACGGCACGGCGGGTTGCTCGAAAGATGAATCGCACATATCACGCGCACGTCATAGGTGCGTACCGTTCGAGGTTGAGGAATATGCGTCGAATGGTCGCCGCTCATACGTCACCATGTATCAATATGTCGGTTCAACGTGTCAAGGCAACGCGCCAGCGCACCGCCGAAGCCGCACGGCAAAACAACCGTGAAACAACTTGTGAAACATACGCGAGGCTTCCTTTTCCATCGCGACGCACCAACGCCCCATCCCGGCACTCAGTACTTCGGCACCTGCGTCTGCCACCCCGTGCCGCCAACCTGAGCACCATGCATCTCCCTCGACATCTGCATCAACCTCGAAATGCGATCAGCAGTCGGCGGATGCGTAGAAAACAAACGGGAAAAACCACCGCCCTTGAACGGATTCGCAATCATCATGGCAGCCACCGACTGGTTCCCCGCAGTGGCCTGCATCGGCATAGCATCCACACCCATGGAAATCTTATTCAACGCCGAAGCCAGCGCCTCCGGATCCCCCGTCAGCCTACTGCCATCCTCATCCGCGTCATATTCACGCGTACGCGAAATAGCCAGCTGCACCAGCGACGCTCCAATCGGCGCAAGAACAGCGGTAAGAACCACACCAATCGCGCCAATCAGCCCCGAAGACTCATCACGATCACGACTACCGCCGCCAAAATACATCAACGAATAACCCAAATACGAAATCACAGACGCCATGGCCGACGCAATCGCAGACGTAAGAATGTCATGGTTATACACATGCATCAGCTCATGCCCAAGCACGCCACGCAACTCGCGACCATTGAGAATACGCAGAATCCCCTGCGTACAGCACACCGCCGCATGACGCTCGTTACGACCGGTGGCAAACGCGTTGGGACTTTCGGTAGGCGCGATATAAATGCGAGGCATCGGCTTGCCCGCCCGAGCGGAAAGCTCGCGCACAATCTGATAGATCTGAGGCGCTTCCTGCTCACTGACCTCATGTGCGCCCATAGAAGCGATGGCAAGTTTATCGGAAAACCAGTACGACCCGAACGTAGTCGCCAAACCAATGAAAACGTAAATACCGAGGGTATTGCGGCTGGCACCAGTGCACAGCCAGATGAGCATGATAATCGCCCACATCAACGCGAAAAGAAGCGTTGTCTTCAAGCCATTGCAATGGCCATGTACACGCATTTTGGCATTCATGGCTTCAGCCTAAAGCGCCATCCTGAACGATTACTGGACGCGCCCGGAAAACCATCGGAACGCACACAGCGCGGAATACCGCACCAGCAAGGAGCTGTAGCGCACGCTGCATGCTGATGTTTGCAGCGTCGCCTAGGGCCTCAGCCTACGCCACGGTGTCCGATTCGGGAGAAACGGACAACCGGAACCCTCATGCAGTACCACTACTTGTCTAATTCGGGAGAAACGGACACACACAGCGAAATCTACGCCGGATGTCATATTCACCAGAATCGGACAAGTAAGGCATCAATACAGCACCGCGGATGACCGATTCGGGGGAATCGGACATCCGCAGTCTGGGAAGTGCCACTATCGGCAACTCGGTCGCCGCTCAGACGACGAGCCGCAGCCGCACGTCACGCGTGTGCGAGTTCGCGCATCTGATCCGGCTCGATGACCTTCTTGTGCTCGCGCCCTTCCTTCGCTCCCTCGGCACGCTCGTATGCGTCGACCTTCTTCCAACCGGCAAAGTCGATTGGCTTGACGCCGCGCTCGTCCAGCAGCCTGTCGATGGATTGGGGGTCGCGATCCTCGGCCACGCGACCGCCCTCGGCGGCCTTGGCGAGATCTTCAAGCATGTTGGTCACAATGGCGAGCGCATCGGACTTGGTGGAACCGATCAGGCCGACCGGTCCGCGCTTGGCCCAACCGGTGGCGTACAGGCGTTCGCGCACTTCGCCGCCGTCTGCTTCGGTGGTGATGCGGCCGTCTTCGTTCGCGTTGGCGAGGTGGGCGTGTTTCTCGTCGTAGGCGATGCCGGGCGCGGTGGCCGGCTTGTATCCGATGGCATGGTACACGGCTTCGACCGGGTAATCCACGAATTCGCCGGTGCGGGTCATCTTGCCATCGGCGCTGGTTTCGGTCTTTTCCACGCGGATTGCCTTGACTTTGCCGTCTTCGCCCAGCACTTCGGTCGGTGCGGAGTTGAAGTGCACGTAGTATTTACGGTCGGCGGGGTTGCCTTCGTAGTCGACGTCGCCGTCGTCTTCCATGTCTTCGGCCATCTCGCGAATTGCGAACAGTTCTTCGACCATTTGACGGGTCAGTTTGTTCTGGCCGGCGACTTCGATGGTTTCGTCGTCCAGATCGAAGTCGTCCTCGTTGATGATGAGCTGCACGCCCGGCAGCTTTTCCATCTCGCGTAGTTCCTGCACGCTGAACTTGGCTTGGGCCACGCCGCGGCGGATGAACAGGTGGAGCGTCTTGGCCTTGTTGGCTTTGATGCCTTCGTACACGTTGTCGGGAATGTCGGTTTTGGCTTTGAGGTCGTCCGCGTTGCGCATGAGTTCGCGGGCCACGTCCATGGCCACGTTGCCGCCGCCGATCACGGCCACGTTTTCGGCGTCGAGCGGCCATTCGCGAGCGCCCGTGGGGTATCCGTCGTACCATTCGACGAATTTGGCGGCACCGTATACGCCGTCAAGGTCGGCACCAGGCAGGCCGAGCGGCTTGTCTTCTACGGCTCCGGTGGCGAACAGCACGGCGTCGTAGCGGGCGAGCAATTCGTCCAGGGTGACGTCCTTGCCGAATTCCACGTCGCAGTACAGGTGGATGTCGGGGTTGTCGAGCGTTTTTTCGAGCGCATCGGCGATGAATTTGATGGATGGGTGATCGGGGGCCACGCCGTAGCGCACCAGGCCGAACGGGACCGGCAGCTTTTCGAACAGGTCGATGCGGGCCTTGGTGCCCAGGCCGAGTTCGTCGCCGAGTTTCTTGAGTTGGCGGAGGAAGATGTCAGAGGAGTAGACGCCTGCGGGGCCGGCGCCGATTACAGCAATACGAAGTTCGTTAGTCTCAGTCACGCGCTCTAGCCTAACGCAAACCGTCGAAACGTAAAAGGGTCATTTTGGCGGGGAATGACCGCTTGTGGGGTTCTGCGGGGTGGGTTTGCCGAGGGTGGCGGTAGGGGCGTTATTCTCCCGAGTGACCGATGAGTGCAGGTGCCGCGGGTTACCGGACGTGGCCAAACACGGGCGAGACTCGGATATCGGCACATCTGGCGGATATGAGGGGAAACTCAGGAGATACACAGCGGGATCAACCGCACGCCCCTACCTGGACTGCAGACCGCGCAGCATATCCGTACGCACGTAGGCGGTGATATCGCCAGGAGTGACCCACGTTTTCCATGGCGTGCGTTTGGTGGCGATGGTGATTTTGCGATAATCGCGCGTGCGGTACCTGAGCCGGCTGAAATAATAATCCGGAAAATCGGTGTCGCCGATCACGAATTCCGGCTCCCCTTTGGCCGCGCAAGCCGCGATTTCCCGGTTCATTTGCGCTGCGGACGGCACCTGATTCGGCTCGTAGGAGCGGCCGCGGTAGGTGCAGTCCAGCAGACCGTGCGATCTGTGCGGGAAATACGGGTTGGCTGCGATCATCGCCCAACTGTAGCGATGCGTGTCTTCCTGCCGGGGCGTATGACTGCCGTCCGGCCATGTGGTTTCGGGGAAATACCGCCAGAACGATACCCAGCGATCATGGTCGAGCCTGTTGCGCTCGACGAACGATGCCACGGCGCGCGCGCCCGAATAGTCGTACCGCATATCGCAGGCTGTGGCGGCAACGTTCCAGCATAGGCTCGGCAGCAGCAGCACGGCGATTATGGTATTGCGTATGACGGAGGTTCGGCGCTGCAAGCCGTCATGTCGCTTGAGCAGACCGGCGATGTAAATGCGCGACCGTTCCGGCATGTCGACGGCGTCGAGCGGACGGTCACGCAGCATGATCCACCAGTCCGCAACGAACAGTGCGAAGATGATTCCCAGGTGGTGCAGGCTGAAATACCGCACCGCGCATACGGCGAACAACAGGTATGGCACCAGCACAATATCGAGATCACCTCGCCTGTGCGCAAGACGAACCAGCACGGCCCACACCAGCGCCGACAGCACCACACACACTATGAACGGGAAAACACCCAGTCGCATGCCGTGCAGGGACACGTCGCCGGCGAATGCGGTGAACAGACTTTCCGATGGCAGCACGAGCCAGAACATCAGGAATTTCGCCATGCCCGAATTGCCGTTCGCCCCCGGCGTGGCACCAAACGTGTCAGGATATGGCAGAATGCACGCGGTCAGCACGATACCGGCGGCCATCAGCGCCAGCCATGCGGCAAAACGATGCAAGTCGGCGACCAGTGCGCGCAGGGATCTCGCCTGCAGCACCGCGCGTATGACCCAAACCATCGCCATCGCGCAGGCCAGCGCAATACCGTAGCTGCTGGTGCAGCACAGCAGCAGCAAGACGAATACCAGCCTCCACGGATGCCGGTCACGGTCTTTCCAACAATCGGCCGCCATGAACAGCGCGGCGCACATCAACGCGTACGGGCGCGACATGACACCATATTGGAAGCACATGAAATACGTGAACGGCAGCAACGCCACGGCCACCGGCGGGAACGGCGAACGGAATATCAGCAATCCCGCCATCAGCGCGGCGCACGCCAATTGCACGCCCTTCAAACCGATCTCATAGGGCACGCCAAGCTTGGCGGGAACGGACAGCATAAGCCACCACAACGGTGAATGCCCCTCGTAATGCGGGCGCACCAGCAGCATGTCACGGAACGACGCATCACGGGCGATAAGCCATGATTGCGCCTCATCGAACCACGGCTCATGGAACGCCATCACGCACGCCACCACCGCAATATACGCCGCGAACACGGCGATACGCCAGTGGCAACGCATCACACGCGGCACAGGTCGCAACCGCCCCGCCACACACTTTTGAGATTCGCCTGCCACAGGCTCCCCCACAATCCCGCTCGTCACTCCAGCTCCCATGTCATGCCCCTCACACCATAGTTGTCCCGAAGTCTTCTCTGCATACCAGTAAGCACACAATACGCAGGCATGTCAAACGCAAACGTGTTGCCCTAGTGCCCCAACCGCCACTCGGCGTCGTCAGTCAGCAACAGGAACCGGCGCATCACAGCGTTCAATCCTCCACCGTAATCACACTGGTTGCGCATCATCCTTATAATGAGCCTGCTATTGCCATGATGGAACGTTTGACGGCACACCACTGCTTCTTCCGCGCACAACAGCACTATGGAACAACGCCGAAGCAGCACAAGGCAGCACAGCGAAACACAGAGAAAAGAGAAAAGAGAACAATAGTGAGCGACACAACACCGCATAACGCGGTCAAGCAAGACAAAAGCGACTCCGGGTATTCCAAGGATCTGAAGCCGCGCCACATTCAGATGATCGCCATCGGCGGTTCCATCGGCACCGGCCTGTTCCTCGGAGCGGGCGGCCGACTGGCGCAAGGTGGCGCAGGACTGGCGATCGCCTACGCGGTATGCGGCATCTTCGCATTCCTCATGGTCCGCGCGCTGGGCGAACTCGCGATCCGCCGCCCCTCCTCCGGCGCATTCGTCTCCTACGCCCGCGAATTCCTGGGCGAAAAAGGCGCGTACATCACCGGCTGGCTGTTCTTCCTGGACTGGTCCGTTACCGTGATGGCCGACATCACCGCCGTGGCCGTGTACTTCCACTACTGGCAGGCCTTCCAGAATGTGCCGCAATGGCTGCTGGCCCTGTGCGCACTGGCCGTCGTGTTCGTGCTCAACATGCTGAGCGTGAAAATGTTCGGCGAAGCCGAATTCTGGTTCGCCGCCATCAAAGTGGCCACCATCATCGCATTCATGCTGATCGCCATCTGGGCCATCGTCACCGGCGCCCCGGTCGGCTCATCGCACGCCGGCATCGCCAATATCACCGAACATGGCGGCCTCTTCCCACAAGGCATCCCCACCGTATTCGCATTGACGCTCGGCGTGGTGTTCGCCTTCGGCGGCACCGAAATGGTCGGCGTGGCAGCCGGCGAGGCCAAGGACGCCGCCAAGGTATTGCCCAAGGCCATCAACTCGATGATCATCCGCATCTTCGTGTTCTACGTAGGCTCCGTGGTGCTCATGGCTCTCGTCCTGCCATACAACGCCTACTCCTCCAACGAATCCCCGTTCGTCACCTTCTTCTCCGGCATCGGCATTCCGCACGCCGGCGACGTGATCCAGGTGGTCGTGCTCACCGCCGCGCTTTCATCCCTGAACGCCGGCCTGTACTCCACCGGGCGCACGCTGCGCTCGCTCGCCATCGCCGGTTCCGGCCCGAAGTTCGCCGCCCGTATGAACAAGCATCGTGTGCCGTATGGCGGCATTATCATCACGTCCGCTCTGGGCCTGATCGGCGTGGTGATGAACGCCGTGCTGCCTTCCGACGCGTTTGAGATCGTGATGAATCTGGCCGGTATCGGCATCGCCGGAACGTGGGCCGCCATTCTGGTCACGCACCTGGCGTTCCTCAGGAAGGTCAAGGCCGGCAAGGAGACCCGACCCGCATACCGTATGCCGGGCGCCCCGTACACGAATTACATTTCCCTGGTGTTCTTCGCCGTGGTGGTGCTGTCGAATCTGACGAGTGCAGCAGGCCGTTGGACACTGGCCATGTTCGCCGTGGTCGTTATAGCCATGGTCGCCGGCTGGTTCTACGTGCGCGGCCGCATCGACGGCAATCTGATGGACGGGATGCTGGACGATAACGGCAACGACGTGCCTGACGTGCTGGAAACCACGGAAACCGCCGGCAAGTAAACGGCAGGTACGATTCGCGTATCCGAATCGGCGGTACAGTGGACGGCAAAGGCGTAACGGCCCGCCGTCCACTTGCGTTTCGTGGGTATTCGGCATGATTCGCCGCATTTCGGTACGATTCATTACGGATTGCGCATGATTCGGCCGCAATCGGACGATTGGACGGCGGCATGATTTCGCCAAGACTTCGAGGAGGTAGACCTTGCGTATTCACATCACGTACACCGGCGGCACCATCGGCATGATCGATTCGCCCAACGGCTTGATTCCTGGCGCGGACATGCGCGGCTGGCTGCTTCGCCTGCTCGAGGACGCGCATATGGACAGCGGCCTGTTCTCGTTCACCGAGCTTGATCCGCTGATCGATTCGTCGAATGCCACGCCAAGCAACTGGCAGACCATGATCGACGATCTCAAGGCGCACCGCAACGAGGCCGACGCGTTCGTGGTGCTGCACGGCACCGACACGATGAGCTATTCGAGTGCCGCGCTCTCCTACGCGCTCACCGATTTCGGCAAGCCGATCATCTTCACCGGCTCCCAGCACCCGCTGGGCAAAATCGAATCGGATGCCACCGCCAACGTGACCGGCGCGCTGAACGCCGCGATGAGCGAGCGCATGAACGGTGTCGGCCTGTTCTTCGGCCATCACCTGTTCGCAGGCAACCGTGTGAGCAAGTCGTCGAGTTGGGCGTTCGAGGGGTTCTCCGCACCGTCGACCGGCCCGCTGGCCCGTACCGGAACGCCGTGGCACTGGTATGCCGGCGGCACGCTGGCTGGCGAAGGATGGAAGGATCCCAAGCCGTATACGCGGCATGATGTGGCCGTGATCGACATGGCACCGGGCATTACCGCCGCACGTCTCGAGGCGATGCTCACGCCACGCCCGGAGGCTGCGATTCTGCGCGCATATGGCGTAGGCGATATTCCAAGCGACGAGCCGGGACTGACGGATGTGATCGCCGATGCGCTGCACGACGGTGTGCCGGTGATCATCGCCTCGCAATGCCAGCAGGCGGAGGTGCTGCTGGGGCATTACGAGGTGAGCGACGCCATCGCGCGTGCCGGTGCGATCGGTTCGGGCGATATGACGCTTGAGGCAGCGTATGCGAAGGTGATGTTCCTGCTCTCGCAGGGCGTGGATGCGGCTGATTTCGGCACGTGGATGACGCGCTCCATCGCCGGTGAGATTTCGCCGGCCTCCACGCTGTAACCGGCACCGCAGATTGCGATACGAGACGAAGGGCACGCCCATCATGGTGAATGGACGTGCCCTTCGTGTTACTCCGTACGGCTCAGTATTACCCGGTACGGCTCACTGATTCCGCTCAGTCCTTGTCGATCAGCGCAGTAAGCGCCCACAGGATGCTCACCACATCGATCGCCTCCTGCAGGAAGGCGCCAACCACCACCGGAATCAGGTTGAACGCGGCGCACAGCATCGCGATGATCGACAGTGACAGGCCCACGACCACGGACTGCAGCATGATGCGCTTGGTGCGGCGCGAAATCGCGATCGCACGCGGTACGCAGGCGATATCGTCGTTCATGATGACCACCTGCGCCGATTCGGATGCGGCCGTGGACGTGCCGTCGGTGATCGCCATGCCGATGTCGGCGGAAGCCAGCACGGGGGCGTCGTTCACGCCGTCGCCCACCATCATGGTGATGGACCGGGTGATCGATTCGCCGGTCAGCTTCTGAATGAGCCGATCCCACCACGGCTGTTCGGGCGCCTCCTCCTTGGATGCGTTCTTTACTGCGGCGAGCTTGTCTTCGGGGAACAGTTCGGCGCGCACGTCGCTGATGCCGACCTCCTTGGCGATGATGTTGGCGGACGCCGCCTTGTCGCCGGTCAGCATGGACAGCCGCCTGACACCGAGGGAACGCAGGCGTTCCAACGATTCCTTCGCATTGGCACGCGGAATGTCCTTCATTACGATACGCGCGGCAAGCCTGCCGTTGATGGATACGAACGTGGCCATTTCGTCGGCGGCGAGCGGCGTGGTGAACACGTCTGCGGGATTCGTCGGCACACCATGTTCGCCTTCGGTGACGTAGGCATACCGCCCTACGCGAATCATGCGACCGTTGACCATGCCACTCAGTCCCTTGCCGGAATCCTCCGATACGCCCTTGACCACCGGGTGCTCGATGTCATGTCCGTCCCAATCGGAGCCGGGCAGGCGTCTGCCGCTGTCGGCATATCGTTCGGCCAGGCGTGTAACCGCATCCTGGCCAGCGTTCACAATGCCCTGGGCGAGAATATGCACCGAATACGTTTCCAGCACGCCCGCCGACAGCAGGATCACATCCTCGTCGAGTCCGTCGTCGCCTGTCATGCCGTTCGTATGCGAACCGCCGCGCATATCCACGCGCACCACCTGCGGTTTCTTCACGGTCAACGTGCCGGTCTTGTCGAAGAAGATATGGCTCACACGCCCCAGCGTTTCCAATACTTCCTGCGTTTTGATCAGAATGCCGGATTTGGCAAGACGCCCGGTGCCGGCAATATAGGCGACAGGAGCGGCGATAAGCAGCGGGCATGGGGTGGCGATGACCAGCACCTGCGCGAAACGCATCGGCACGCCGGAGCAGATCCATGCGAATCCGGCGATCAGGAACGCTACCACGGTGAACGGCACGGCAAGCAGATCGGCCACACGCACGACCGTGGCACGCGAGCTTTGCGCAGAGGAGACAAGTCCGAGAATGCGCTGATACTGCGAATCACGCGCCAACTGGGTGGCACGCATGGTGAGCGTGGACGAACCGTTGACTGCGCCGGAAAGCACGCGAGCGCCGGCGAATACCTCGCGCGGCACCGGTTCGCCGTTGATGTTGCTTAAATCGAGTGTTGCGGAGTCGGACAGCAGTTCGCCATCCACCGGCACTGTTTCGCCCGGCAATACGACAAGCACGTCACCCATGCGCACCTTGTCGACCGGCACTGTTTCGAAATGGGAGCTGGAGGATTGGATCTGCTGGATCTCGCCTTCGCCTACCGGCCTGAACCCTGAGTCACCGGTATTCTGCCGGCCGGAACCGTTGATATGCCCGGCGTTCGAGCCGATGCCGGGAAGGTTGACCACGTGTGCGATGACCGGAGCGGCCTCCATCAACGAGGTCAGGTTGCCTTTGGCTTTGTCTTGCGCGTATTCCTCGATCGCCTCGCCGGAATACACCATGAGCACGATCGCCCAGCCGGCCCAGTATTCGCGTACGGCGATGGTCGATAGGATCGCGACGATCACCAGCACGTCGACGCCGACGTACCCTTTGCGGATATCTTCGATCATGCCTTTGAGCGAGTCGAATGCCGTGTAGACGACCATGGCGATCACAATCCACTGGCCGATCGAGGGGTTCACGCTCCAGAAGAAATGTTTCCATGGCCGTGCATTCCACAGCAATGCCACGGGAATGGCTGCCAATACGGTGATGGGGAGCATTGGCACGAGTTTGCATGCCTGGAATAGTTTGGTAAAGAATGACGATACGTGTTTCATCATTGCTCCTTACGCTGCATCGGTCTACGTTCGGCATATGGCTTACGGGTCGCGCGAACGCAGAATTGCGTCACGCCTTGTTAACCCATCGGCTGCGTTGCCGGCTTGCGATATGCATTCCTGACTTGCGTTCCGATACACGGCGTAAAGATTGTCATATTCAGTTGTTGTTCAGTTATGGGCAAGCTGTTTCACAGCCATGTTCGCTCTAGGATATCAATGCAAAGTGCCTTGCGCAACTTCGCCGGAAGTCACGCAAGGCACGTATTGCTGATGGTTGTAGGCCTTCTGCCATATGGGGTTTGCTGCTGCCGAGGCGCGCTGTTCATGCCGCTTGCGGCGCAGCACACCTCGTGGGATTTACCACAGGCTGAACGGGAAGCCGTTGCTGTAGCCGTTGGAACCGTTGCCGGAACCATCGGAACCGTTGCCGGAGTCGCCCTGGCTGTTCTGGTCGCCCTGGCCGTTCTGGTTCTGCTCCTGCTGGCTGTTCGATTCGGTGCGGTTGGAACCGTTGACCTTATCCTCCTGCTGGTCGAGCGTCACGTCCACATCCATGGTCTTGCCGTCACGCACGATGGTGAGCGTCGCCTTGTCGCCAAGGGCCGTAGCGCGCACGAAGCCGAGCAGGGAGGCCGTGCTGTTGACCGCATGACCGTCGAACGCCACGATGGTGTCGCCGGACTTCAGGCCGGCCTTGTCTGCCGGGCCGCCCTTGACTACGGCATTGCCGGTGGAGCTGGATGTGATGCGAGCGCCGGCGCGGGTCACGCCGTCGGCTTCGACGGTATCGGTTTTCACGGTGACGCCGAGTGCCACATGCTTGACGGAACCGTCCTTGACGATTTCGTCGGCCACACGCTTGACGAGGTTCGACGGAATGGCGAAGCCGATGCCGATGGAGCCGGAAGAGCTGGAGTCGGAGGATCCAGAGGAGCCTGCGGTGGCGATGGACGAGTTGATGCCGATTACTTCGCCGGCCGCGTTGAAGGTCGGGCCGCCGGAGTTGCCGGGGTTGACGGCCGCGTCGATCTGCACGGCGTTGGTGACGATGTTGTTGTTGTCATCATCCATCACGGTGACCGGGCGGTTCAGCGCGGAGACGATGCCGGTGGTGGCGGTGTCGTCGTAGCCCAGCGGGTTGCCGACCGCCATCACGTTCTCGCCTACGGCGAGCTTGTCGGAATCAGCGAATTTCACGGCCTTCAGGTCGCTCGGCGGGTTTTCGAGCTTGATGACCGCAAGATCGGTGGTGGTGTCGGTGCCCACGACCTTGGCGGAGTACATCTGGCCGTTGCTTAGCGTGACGAGGATCTTCTGCGCGCCGGAGATCACGTGGTTGTTGGTGACGATGTCTCCATCGGTGTTGATGATCGCGCCGGATCCCTTGGCCACGCCGTTGCTCAGCGTGGCCTGGATGGCCACCACGGAGCCGGAGACCTGCTTGGCCACGGCCTGCCAGTCGGGTGCTTCGCCGGACTTGGCGGTGGCGGAGCCCGAACCGGATTCGCTGGAGTTGATGTTCGCCATGGAACTGGTGGTGGGGACCTTCACCGCGCCGCTGGTGATTGCTGCGTAGCCGACGCCGAGGCACAATGCCGCGGACAGCGCTGCCGCGATGACCGCGGTGAGCACGGTGGTTGTGGTGCCTTTGCTGTTCTTGCTGCTGCCGGGCATTGCGGGCTGGCCGTTCTGGCCTGGCATATTCGGCTGGTCGCCTTGACCGCCTTGACCGTTCTGCGGGGGAACGGGCGGGACGGAAGCACCGAACATGCCGAAACGCTGCGTGGGCTGGCCGTTCGGATTCTGCTGGTTGTTCTGATTCTGCCGTGCGCCGAAGGGGGTGCGCATGATGAACGGATTGCCGTTGTTCTGGGCCGGCTGGGGATTCTGCTGCTGGATCGGCTGCGTGGGCTGAGCCTGCACGGGCTGGGTCGGTTGAGTCGGAACCGGGCCGTAGGCGCCGTATTCGGGAGCCGGGCGATACTGACCGTAAGCCGGAGTCGCCTGGGTCTGCGGAGCCTGCGGCTCGGATGCGGACGGCGCTGCGGCATCGCCTGCCGGCGCGGTTGCGAAATTCGTAGTCGGTGCAGCGTCGGCGGACGGCGCATCCGCTACCGGCGCGATCGGCTCGGTCTGTGCATCCTCAGCCTGCGTATTCTCAGCCTGCGTAGTCGCCGCGGATTCGATATGCTGCGTGGCCTGCGGATCATCCTGGATGTTCGGGGAGTTCTGCTCTTCAGCCATGTTCGCTCCTTAGAAGGTTGACGATGCGATTGGCCGCTGCTGACCTTCAGCAGGCTCATCGCCAACGCGTTTGCTACCTAAGAGTAAAGATACCCGTTCTGGATGTTTCCTGAACGTTTGTTGGAAACCACGTTCGAATCCTCAAACGAAAACCTCCGACCCTTCCAGCATCACCGCGGGCCTTCCCCATCATCGCCCCTTCAACGCGGAATCACACCACGCAACCCATTAAAAAGCCGCCCATCATACGCCTCGCAGCATCACCACAACGCCTCCGCCGCGCCCCTACCACGCTCCGCCGCACCGTTGTATCGCCCATTCGCCTAAAGTAAAACGCATGACTGATCTTGTGGAACACCCCCTGGGCGCGGAACCCGGCAAACCCGGCGACCGCAGCGCATTCTCCTTCGAAACCATCACCCGCCTGCCCGACGCGGCAGACGGCAAAGGACGCGGTGGCGCACGCTACGGGCGCACCGGCATCATCCACACCCCGCACGGCGACATCCGCACACCCGCCTTCGTGCCGGTCGGCACCCAGGCCGCCATGAAAGCCGTCCTGCCCGAACAAATGCGTGATCTTGGCGCGCAATGCCTGCTCGCCAACGCGTTCCACCTGTTCGAGCGCCCCGGCGAAGACGTGCTCGACGCCGCCGGCGGACTGGCGAAATTCATGAACTGGAACGGCCCCACCTTCACCGATTCAGGCGGCTTCCAAGTGATGTCGCTGGGCGTGGGCTTCAAGAAAACGCTCGCCATGGACGTGACCGGCATGAAATCCGACGAAGTGATCGCCAAAGGCAAGGAACGCATGGCCTGGGTGGACGAGGACGGCGTAACGTTCAAATCCCCGCTCAACGGCGACCAGCATCGCTTCTCCGCCGAAATCTCCATGGGCATCCAGCACAAGCTCGGCGCGGACATCATGTTCGCCTTCGACGAACTCACCACGCTGATGAACACGCGCGGTTACCAGGAACAGTCCGTGGAACGCACCTACCGTTGGGCCCAGCGCTGCGTGGCCGAGCACAAGCGGCTCACCGAAGAACGCCTCGGCAAGCCATACCAGGCGCTCTACGGCGTGGTACAGGGCGCGAACTACGAGGATCTGCGCCGGCATGCGGCCGCACAGATCGCCTCGCTGGACTTCGACGGCGTGGGCATCGGCGGCGCGATCGAAAAACGCATCATCGGCGACACCTGCGCGTGGATCTGCGACGAAATGCCGGAAAACCGGCCGCGTCACGTACTCGGCATCGCAGCGGTGGACGACATCTTCGCCTGCGTGGAGAACGGCGGCGACACCTTCGACTGCGTGGCCCCGGCACGCTGCGGACGTAACGGCGCGATCTTCACACGTCACGGGCGCTACAACATCAAGCGCGCGCAGTTCAAGTTCGACTTCGGGCCGCTTGAGGAGGGTTGCGACTGCTACACCTGCACGCACTACACGCGCGCCCACGTGACACATCTGCTGCGCGCCCGCGAATTCAACGGATTCACGCTGGCGACGATCCACAACGAACGATTCTTCGTGAAGCTGCTCGACGACATCCGCGCCTCGATCGACGGCGGCTACTTCGAGGAATTCCGCGACGAGACGCTCGCGAAGTTCTACGAGAACGGTTCGAAGGGCTGAGTGTGAACTAACGCAACGCCACCGCCAATTCGCCAAGTGTGACGAGAACATCGGCATTGACACAGACTGAACAATCGTGGATCTGCGCCGGTGCCGCCGCGCGTGGAGTATTCGCTGACGGAGACCGGACAGACGCTGCAGCCGGTCATCGAAGTGATGAAAGACTGGGGCATCCAGTACAAGGCCGCGCACGCCGCCTAGCCCGGCTTGGGGCGTATCCCTTTCATCAATCGCGACACGCCGATTTGCACCACAGATAGTAAAGGTGTAGATTAGTTGATTGTCTGCGAGCGTGGCGGAATGGTAGACGCGCTGTCTTCAGGTGGCAGTGAGTGTATGCTCGTGGGGGTTCAACTCCCCCCGCTCGCACGAGCCGAAAGGGCTGGAATCCAACGATTCCAGCCCTTTTGCTTTGCTCAAAATCGTAAAAAATCTAACAAATGTACTAAAAATCTGCCGCAAGTGTGTCCGATTCGGGAGAAAAAGACAAACACACACCCTCAACACAACCCCACATGTCCGAATCTGCAGAAACAGACACGCAGGGTGCGTCTTAGTGAGTTTGCGTGTCCGAATCACCAGAAACGGACACATGGGGGGTACAGATTTAGGGTTACACATATCCGAATCCGGAGAAACGGATACGCGGAACGGAACGTCCATTCCCCTTGCCGGCGCAATCGCAAGTACTTCACTGTGAGCATAATTCCGGAATGATCGTCGCCCGGAAGAGTTGGGTGGAGTGAAAGGTCAAGGTCAGGAGCCCGGAAGGGTTCCGGATGCAGCAACGAACCCGGTCGCCGATGTCGCTGGATGGTGACGCCGCAGCGGCAATCGCACGGCCGGCTGCCAAGCCGCATTACTCCGCGCGCAGAACGCGCATTTTGCTTAAGGAGCACCGATTATGGCAATGTTTCCGGCTTTGATGAATGACACAATGTTCTCCGACCTGTTCGACGATCCGTTCTTCGAGGGTTGGCGCAACATGGACCGTGCTATTACGCGCGACCCAAACATGTCGATGGGCATGATGAGCACCGACGTGCGCGAATCCGATAACGGATACACCGTCGATATCGACATGCCCGGCTTCAAGAAGGACAACATCTCCCTGGAGCTGCAAAACGGGTATCTGACCGTTTCCGCACGCCGCGACAGCGCACACGAAGACAAGGACAACAACGGCAAGTGGCTGCGCCGCGAACGTTACGTCGGCTCCTGCTCGCGTAGTTTCTACGTTGGCGAAGACATGAAGGACTCCGACATTCACGCCAGCTACAAGGACGGTACGCTGTGCCTGGAACTGCCGAAGCCGCAGGCGCAACAGCAGGTCGAGTCCAAGCATCGCATCGCCATCGAAGGCTGACGTCGGCAGGCTGACATCGGCAGACTGACGAAGCGGCGTATAGCTGCCAAGATCGTCTTGACTGCATGCAACCGCATACACGGCGCCACATACCAGAACAAGTAGCGCACAAGCCGGGCACCCGCAACAGGTGTCCGGCTTGTTGCATTTCCAAAGCTTCCCGCGTTTCCGGAATTTTTCGTCCGCCAGTAACGACCTACACCCCGCATGTCCGATTCGGGAGAAATGGACATCCAAGCGCACTTCCCTATCCCCTGGATGACCGATTCACCAGAAACGGACATCCTGACATATGCTTTCCTCCCCTGCATGACCGATTCGGGAGAATCGGACACTCGGAGGGTGAAAACCTGAAGAGCACGACCCCCGGCGCCAACCCAGAGATCCCGGCAACCCGGCAACCCAGAGATCCCGGCAACCCGGCAACCCGACAAGCACGGCAGCCCGCACCTAGCGCACTAGGAACACCATCACGATGATCAGGATGAAGCCCACTAGGTCAGCCGGCCCGAACACCACACCGGTGAACAGCACCGCGGTCAGCGTCGCCATCACCGGTTCGATCGTGCCGAGCATGGTCGCGCGAATCGAGCCGATGCGCATCACGCCCGCCATAAACAGCGCGTATGCGCCGAACGTTCCCAGAACCACGGTGAACAGCAGCATCGAAACGCTTGCCACGTCGAATTTCGGCAGGTGCGCCCATGGCTGCACGAAGGGGCATAGCACCAGTCCGGAGATCAGGAACATGATGCCGTTGGTCACGAAATTGCCCCATTTGGCGATCATTGCGGTGGGCATGATCGATAGTGCCGATGTGGCGATGGCATTGGCCAATCCCCATGCCAGGCCTTGCGGCGGCAATGCCAGGGTGGATAGGTTGCCGCCGGTGGCGATGAGTACGGTGCCGATGAAAGCGAGTGCCACGCCGATTGTCTCGCGTTTGCGGGGCATGCGATGGCTCATGATGCACACCCAGGCAAGTACCACCAGCAAGTTCAGGCTTTGCAGAATGGTCGCGGTGCCGGAGTTGGTCCAGTTGATGGATTGCAAATATGAGACTTGCCCGACGAGCACGCAGCATAGTGCGAGCGCAAGGTATTTAGGGTAGGATGGCACGTCTTTGGCTGCGCCGACGAGTTTGTTTGGACTCATGATGCCGCCTGCGATAAGAAAGAGGAGTCCGGCGAAGAATTCACGTATGCAGGCCAGCCACAGCGGGTCCACGCTGTAATTGCTCATCAGCAGTTTCGATACTGTGGCGTTGCACCCCCATATTGCCCCGCCGATCAGCACCAAAGCCATGCCGACCAATATGGATTTGGCGTCGCTGCTGAACGAGATGATGCGTGATGTTCCTGTCTTCTTGCTCCTGTTCACAGTGCCAGTATGGCACTGGTACCGAACTGTGCTCGCAAGGCCGGCATCGTGCGGTTATGACGTATGGTCTGCCATTGACCATACCAGCCCAGCACCACGTGAAACATTGTGTGAAACATCGCAAGCGGCATGATCGGGTCATCATCACAAGCACCACGGCTACAAGCACCACGACCATGGAAAAGGCGCACGCCGGAAATCCTCCCGGCGTGCGCCCGAAACACGCGCCCACAAACCTTTCGGCGCTAAAACGCTGCGTCAGTCACGGCGACGCAGCTTCAGCATTACGCCAGCCGCAAGTACCAGTACCGCAGCGGCAAACGCCACACCGAATACGGCGGAACCGGTGTTGGCAGTAGTGCCGTCGGTCTTGCCGGCGCTGGTCTTGCCTGCCTTGTCGGCCGCCGGCTTGCTTGGCGCTGCCGGGCTCGGCGACGGCTGTGGCGTGGATGGCGTGCCGTCTGTAATCGTCACCGTGAACTTCACGCGTGCACCACGGTTGAAGAAGACGGTCACAGAGCCTGTGCTTCCGGTCTTTTGCGCATTGAGGAACGTGCTGGTCAGGCTGATGCCGGATCCATCCGCATTCACAACGTAATCCTTGCCTGCGGTGAGCGACGCGTAGTCATATTGCACATCGCTTACGGTGTTGCCGTTGAAGTTGATGCCGACGTTCAGACCGGCGCTATTCTGCCGCTTGGCCGCAGCATCGTACTTATCGTAGGTGAACGCATTGCCGGCGCTCAGCGTGGCGCTAGTCACCGTCGTACCGTCGTTCAGATTCCAGATCTGCGTGCCGTGGTACGGATTGGCGGTGCCGACGCTCAACCCGGAATCGGTCACGGCAAAGACGCGCAGACCATGGTTGTTGTTATCGCCGAAACCGTTACGGGTGATGGTCTGGAAGTTCACGCCGTCCGCAGTGACGACCAAGTCGCAGCCGCGCTTGTCGGACGTTGCGGAATGCAGGTATTTGCACACGTTCACGAAGTAGCCGAAGTTATCGACGTTCTCCTGGTTGAGCCATTTGTCAAGCTCGCTGGTGACGGAATCCGGCAGCATGGGCTTGATGGACTCGTAGATCTTGAGCAGTTCCTCAAGCATGGTCTGGAATCGGATGCGGTCTTCGAGCGTATAGCTGTCTGCGGAGAGCGTGGCGATGCCATCGGCATTCGCGTCGGTCTGCTTGGCGTTCAGATCCTCCTGCATGGAGCCCATCAGGGATTCCATCCGCTCCAGCTTGGCGATCTCGCCATTGGAGGCGTCGGATTCGGCGCTTTGCGTGGCGATGCCGGCCTTGGCATCCGCAGAGGCGTTCGCGGATGAGGAACCGTCGCCCTTGATCTCCTCAAGGAACTTCTTGATGTATTCGATCTGCTTCTTCCACTGCTCCGGAGTGCGGTGGAGGATGTCGCCGTTGGCGAATTGAGTCACCGGGTAGGACAGGTCGCTGATGTCGAAGGTGCCGGCATACATCTTGCCGTCATACGACTGCATACGCCATACGTACTGGTTGAGGTGGCGGCTCGTATCGCTTTCCGCGGCAAGACCGGCCCGCATGGTCTCACCGTCGATGGTGCCGATCGGATTGCCGAAGTACTTATTGTTATCTTCGCCTGCCACGAGTTCGAAGTTCTCGTCCGCATCCATACGCCACAGGTTGACCGGGTTGGCCATGTCGTTGTACAGGTTTTCGAACTTGCCTTTGAGCGCATCCGGCAAAGCCACCATCGGATCGTTATAACCTCCGATATACAGATGGTTCTTATACACCACCAGATTGGCCGCACCGGAACGGGTGGCACCAAAACCATAGTCGTAGCGGGCGCCGTCCTTCGGGCTGCCTACCAGCGGCGTGTACTTCCAGCTGCCGTCGTTGGTCTGCTCGCCGCGGAACAGCGCGAACGACTGCTTGGTGCCCGCGCGGCCGGTGACAACGGAAATGTACAGTTTTCCATTGAATACGGTCATGTCCCAGATCGCACCGCCGAAGATGTTATCGGCGTAGCTGCATGCCGGATAGTCGAGCAGATCCTTCTGCGTGGCGATCACCTTGAACGAATCCTTGCCTTGGGAAGGATCCGAGGAGGCTACGATGTAAGCCCCGTCATCACCGATCATGCTGGCGACAAGCTGGTTGCCCAACACCGCAAGACCGCGAATGCCGACCGAGTAGCCCTTCTTCTGGGCTGCCGGAGACAGTGGCGAGGACTGGTAGACGATCTTGGTCGCGTCGGTTGCCGGATCGACCTCCAACAGGTACGGTTTGCCGGTGGCGGCCGCGGAGAAATACAGCTTGTCGTGGAATTCGATGGCCGCACGATACCCGTTCACATTGACGTCGTCGCCCAAGGATTTCTGCACCGGCATGGCCACGATCTTGACTTCGCCGGTAGCGGTGTTGATCTTCAGCAGCAGACTGCGATTCTCGCCGTTGTCGAGGAACAGTTCACCATTGAACGCCACATCAAGTGCTGCCTTGAGTTTGCTGTAGGTGGTGCCCATCTTGCTGGCCATCAGTTTAAGCGTACTGCCCATGGCCGAATAGCACGTGCCCACATACATCCAGTCACCATAGCCAACGGACGCCCACGAATAATTCTGGCCACGATCCGCATCCGCGTCGGCGGCGGTAGGCGTGCCGTTGGCGTCCACGTTGACGATGCCGTCGTTCTCGCCAAGACCGGCGTTCGGATGCGAGATCTTCGTAGCGGTATAACCGGCGCCCTGCTTAACGCTTAGCCCCGGAGCCTGCGCGGCCGATGCAACCCCAGCCGGAAGAAGCATCGAGCATGCAGCAACCAATGCGACCGCTGCCGCTGCAATGCTATGGTGATGTGTTTTCGCCGATTGCATAAGATTCCCTTCTCTTCGTGCTCAGACGAACGATACAAGCGATACAAAACACCTGCGATAGAGGGGTATACCCCCTATTTGGCCCTCCACTATATGCAAGGCGCGCGACGCGCAGATTACCTGCGTCGATCATGCTGCCGCATGCCAGGTCCCAACCTCACCACCATGCCCTATCACAGGCCCGCCGAGACTGCCCCAATCCCTGCTACAGGCTTGGCGCCGGAGTATCGAAAAAATCAAGAATCCGCTCAACGTAAGGTCCGAGTATCGCGTTCGGCATGGAGAAGATCTCATGAAGCGAATCGTCGTACCGGACTTTTTCGATCGGGCTTCCACCCGCGCGCACACGCTCGACGAACCTGTCCTGCGGCTCGTTGAGCACCCACACGTCACGCCCGGATTGAAACAGCAGGATCGGCGTTTCGATACTGCCGCACGCATTTGGCGCAAGTATGGCACGGCTGAGCTTCAACGCCTGACGCACCCACTGGAATGCGGGCTTATAGGTCTGGTACGCCACATTGTTGCACCGCAACCGGTGGAAATAGCGTTCACGCGGCTCGCTGGCACCCGGGTTTTCGTCAAGATCAAGAGGCGCGGACGGATCGAAATCCTTCTTGCCGAATACAGGCCTGCGCCCCAACCCCAAGCCGCATAGCGCACCGACCAGCGGCCGGGCCAGCCACAGCGTCATGCCGGTCTGCGGGGCGATCATCGGCGAAGAAAGCACCGCCTTGTCGAACAAAGCGGGATGCTGTTCGAGCACCGCAGCGCCGATGCCGCCGCCCATCGAATGGCAGTACAGGTACAGCGGCTGGCCGTTCGCGTATTCCTGTCCCACGGTTTCGGCGAATCCCGCAAGATCGGCCGCATACCTACGCCAATCGTCGATCCACACGTTGCACCGGTCATCCGTGTCGCGCGCGGAGGCGCCATGCCCACGATGATCGATCGCACACACCGAATACCCGGCGAGCAGGAAATACCAGACCATTTCATCGTATTTTTCGGCGAACTCGGTGAACCCGTGGCTCAACACGATGCAACCGCGGAATCCGGCGGAAGCGCCCTGATTGTTTTCCGCGTCGAACTTTGCGGCATCATAGGCGAGATAGTGCAAGGTCCCACCCAACGGCCTGATCCCCGCGCCGCGTTCAGCAGGCGAGGGATCGAAACGCCCTTCGGTCAGACATGCCTTAAGCGCCGGCTTGACGGTATTCGCCATGGTTTCGGCGTAATCGTTCTCCTTGAGCAGGGTCACTTCCATAATCGTCTCCCATCAGTCGCAGGCCGACTCGCACTCAGCCAGCAGGCCGGCCTGCAATCCGGTTCACCAGTCCGATTCATAAACCAGCCCACAGCCAGCCCGCAGCCATTCGGCGAATCAGTCAGCGAGCGCCTTGCGTAGAAAATCGCGTTGCAGCAACAGCAGGTTCTCCGCCACGGTTTCGTCGTTGGTCATATGCGTGATGCCGGTGAGCGGCAGGAACGTGTGCTCGCGACCGGCCGCCATCAGCGCCTGACTCAACCGCAGGCTGTGTGCGATGGTGACGTTGTCGTCCGCAAAACCGTGGATAAGCATGAGCGGGCGGGTGAGGCGCGGCGCGTCGGCGATGATGGAGTTGCGTTCGTAGACGGCCGGATCGAGCCCCAGGTAGCGTTCCGTGTAGTGGGTATCGTACAGAGTCCAGTCGGTAGGCGGGGCGCCGGCGCAGGCGGCATGGAACACGTTGGGCGCGTCGAGGACCGCGAGCGCGGAGAGGAATCCGCCGAAGCTCCAGCCGATAATCGCCACCTTGTCAAGGTCGGGCTTGGGGCCGTTCTCCCAATCCAGCTGCGGCAGCGCCTTCACCGCTTCGATCTGGTCGGCGAGCGAGACGCCCTTCATATCCTCGAACATCTCACGATCCCACTTGGGGCCTCGACCGGTGGTGCCGCGACCGTCCGCAGTCAATACGATATAGCCTTGATCGGCCCACCATTGCGCGTCCCAGTAGAAGGACGAACGGAACACGACCTGCTGGAAGCCGGGGCCGCCATACGGTTTGACCAGAACGGGCAGGGTGGCTGCATGCGCGTAGGGGCTGGCTTCGCTTGGCATGGTGATGGCGGCAAGCAGATGATGCTCGCCAGGCAGGGTGGCGAAGCTGGTGTTGGGGAGGAACCCTGGGTCGGCGGCGTTGCTGGTGATCACTGCCGCCACATCCCGAGTGTCCGATTCGGCCGAATCGGTCATCCGTACCTGTTCTGCACCCGTCTGGATGTCCGATTCTCCAGAATCGGTCATCTGAGCAACATTGGATGGCGTAGGGATGTCCTTTTCGGGAGAATCGGACATCTGGGAGTCTTGGGGGGATGTCTGGATGTCCGATTCTCCAGAATCGGACATTTGGACTGCGGGCAGGTGCGCCACGTGGATCATGGTGGTCGCATTCGTGCCCATCATGCCGCCGCTGACCACTTCGCCGCGCATGCCGCGTGACGCGGTCCATACGCCGGGCTCGCCCACCAGGGGTTGCACGTTGCCGTTGTAATCGATGCTGACCACATCATGGCATCGGGCGTCATGCAGTTCCGCAGTCTCCTGCCATGCTTCCGGCACGTCGGGCGCGAGTTCCGGATCACGCTGCACCACGCACAGCACGTCGCCATCGGTCACGTCCAGCACGCTGCGCACGTTCCATCCGACCGGGGTGAAGGCTTTGCCGTCCACGGTCAGTCGGTTCGTGTTCGCTTCCATGTCGTTCAGCGCGCATACGAGTCGCCCGTCGTCGGTGAGTGCGGGCAGTCCGTCGACGATGTCGATCCACTGGCCGTTCGCATGTTCTTCCAGCAGGTAGGTTGCGCCGTTGTCGTCTACGGCAAGTACCTGATCGTGGTTCTGGCGCCTGTTTTGCACGAGCAGCAGCGGGCAGCGGTTCTTCTGCCATACCACGCGCGCCACGTACTCGTAGGCTTCGCGGTCCCATTCGATTTCGTGGAATGCGACGATGGAGTGACGGCCCTGATCGTCGAAGTCGAGCCGCAGCAGGTCGAGGTGTACGTCGGCGTTGGCGGTCAGTGCGCGCGGGTAGCGGCGTCCGGATGCTGGATTGCCTGGGTTGGCGGGGTCGCTGATGTACCACATCGGTTCGGGCGCAGTGTCGAAGGATTCGACGATGATCTGGCGCGAATCCGGCCCCCACCAGAAGCCGTCGTATCGGTCCATTTCCTCTCCGGCTACGAATTCGGCGAGTCCGACTTTCCAGGTGTTGGCGACTTCGTGCGTGCCGGTTTGCGCACCCTGGTTGTCCGATTCGGCCGAATCGGACAATACGGTATCGTCGTTGTCATCGTCATCGTCCGCTTCGACGCTGGCGGTCAGCAGGGTGACGTTGCCGTCGGCTTCGCCGTTGTCGGCATCCTTCCATTCGCGGATGCTTACCAGTTGCAGTCGTTCGCCGGTGGTGTAGAGCACGTGCTCGCCGTCTGGGCTGATGCGTGGGTTGAGCACGGGTGCGGTGCCGGCTTCGACGCTCAGACGCCCGGCGCACAGTTCGCGCACCGAGGCTTTGCCGTCGCCCGCATTGTCTGCGCTATCCGCGCTACATACATTGCCCAGTTCAGCCAGGAACAGTCGGCCGTTCAGCGTGAACACCACGCGTGAACCCGTCTCGTCCACCGAATAGCTGACGATGCCGGAGCCGCCTTCACGCGCACGCTCCCTGCGGGCGCGTTCCTCGGCTGGCACGTTCTCGCTGTCCGCGTTGGAGCCCAGCAGCACACGCGGGTCGGCGATCAGCGTCTCGTGATGCTGACCCGCATCGTCAAACCAGCTCATCCATAGGCTGGTTACGGTGTCTTCCGGCCCATCCGAACGGAGGAACAGGGCGCGCGTACCGTCGCCTATCGCCTGCGCGGAACGCGGGGCGCCGCAGGTGAAACGCAGGGTGCGGGCCTTCAAACGGGGGTATTCGTCAATCGCTTGCTCATTCATAACCCCCACCTTACCTATCAGGTCTCTCCTATCGTGCGAAACACCCGCATTTCCCGAAGAGAAACGGCTATTTTCCGCTCTTTTCGCCAGGTCGGCCACGACTGCCTGTTCTTCCCCGATTCCCGGACTGCCTGCAACGTTTCAAGCATGGAATCCACCGAACCATCGGCAAAAAATCACAATTCCTCAACGTATTAATTAGCACCTGTTGCGCCCATTGCGTACACTGGTGAAAGATATAGAAAGGGATGACTATGAGCGTTCTCGACCGTTTTGAGAAAAGCGTGGAAGGCGCAGTGAATGGAGTGTTCTCGAAGTTCGGCTCCAAAGACCTGCAACCTGTGGACCTATCCAGCGCACTGGAACGTGAGATTGACAACGAGGCCATGCCCGTGGGCCGCGACCGTACAGTCGCCCCGAATGAGTATCGCTTTAAGCTGAGTACACCCGACTTCGACCATATCGAACAGTGGGGCAGCGAAACGCTCGCAGATGAGCTTGCCGATAACCTCACCAATTATGCGCGCAGCCAGCATTATGCATTCGTGGGTCCTGTTGTGGTGATTTTCGAGGAGGATCTCGATCTCGCCAAGGGAAGTTTCAAGCTCACCGCAGCATCCGTGCAAGGCAACGCCGTTCCCGTCACCACTGACGAGCAGAGCCAGGATTGCCCGCTGCTGGAGATCAATGGCAGCCAGTATCTGCTCACTAAGGAGAAGACGATTCTGGGTCGTGGCTCCGGCTGCGACATCGTTATCGACGACCCGGGCATTTCCCGCAAGCATTTGGAAATCGACGTCACGCCCAACGGTGTGATCGCCCGCGATCTGGGTTCCACCAACGGAACGTATGTCGAAGGCCATCAGGTTCCCGCCGCCACATTGCTGGACGGCAACACCATCACCATTGGCCGTACCCGCATCCTCTACTGGGCTTCGTCTCAGGAACAGGAGTGATGCCGCTGACGTCAAGGCCTTAGTATGACTGAACTTACGTTTGCGCTGCTGAAATATGGTTTTCTAATCCTGTTATGGGTGTTCGCATGGCTTGCCGTGCGGTCCCTGCGTAAGGATATCGAATCGTTCAGCCCGCGCCCATCCCGTTCGCGCCAGCGCCGGAAACGTCGCGCCCATCAGGCGTCTTCCGCCACAGCCAATGCCATGGCGGAACCGCAACGGTCGAATGTCTCCTCACCGCGCCCAACGGCTTCCGGCAACGAACCCACACTGCTGGTGATTATCGACGGGCCGTTGGCCGGCTCGTCCATTCCTCTCAACGGCGAGGCGATCACCATGGGGCGTTCCGCGTCGAATACCGTGGTGTTGGACGATGAATTCGTTTCCTCGCACCATGCCCGCATATACCCTGATGCGGCATCCGGGCAGTGGGTCATCGAGGATCTCGGTTCGACCAATGGCACTATCGTCAACGATCAGCGTCTTAACGTTCCGACGATTCTTCCGCCACGCATGCCGGTACGCATCGGTGCTACGACCTTCGAGCTGAGGTGATACGCGCATGACTGACGACACCCAGCAGACCCTGCCATTGCAGCAGGCTTCCCCCGCTGCGACGAGCCAACTGTTCCTATATTCCACTACCGTGTCCGACGTTGGCACGGTGCGTGCGAACAATCAGGATTCCTCTTTTGCCGGCGAGCATCTTGTGGCCATCTGCGACGGTATGGGCGGCCATGCCGGAGGCGATACGGCATCCACTATCGCCATCCGGTCGCTGGCGCATATCGAGCGTGAGGATCGCGAGCAGGATGTCGCCGCGATCGCCTCGATGATGGAGACGTCCGTCATGGCGGCGCATGACGCCATTGTCGGCAAGGCGAGGCATGAGCGCAAGCTTTCCGGCATGGGTACGACGGTGACCGCCGTCGCTCTGGTGGACGATTACTGGGTGCTCTCCCATATCGGCGACTCCCGCGCGTATCTGCTGCGTGACGGTGCACTCTGCCAGGTGTCCCAGGATCATAGTTATGTCCAGCATCTGATTAATACCGGCCGCATCACCGAGCAGGAGGCGAAGAACCATCCGCAGCGCAATGTGGTGATGCGTGTGCTCGGCGATTTCGATATCGACCCGCATCCCGATATCGCCGTGCTGAAGGCGCATCCCGCCGATCGTTGGCTGTTGTGCTCGGATGGCTTGTGCGGCGTGCTGGAGAATTCCACCATTGCCAACGCTTTGTTGTCCATGTCGAATCTGACCGAATGCGCGCAGCGTTTGGTGAGCATGGCGTTGCGTGCGGGAAGCACCGATAACGTCACGGCTGTGATTGCGGATGCGACCCTGGCTCTTGACGTGCATGCGTTCGACCTGCCGCATCAGACCCCGCTTGTCGGTGGCGCGGCGAGCTCCAGCCTCGAACCCATTGCGGATATCGTCAACGAACCGGTGGCTGCGGCTCCGGCCTTGCGCGACGAAGGATCCCCCGCGCAGCGTGCCGCGGCGCTGATGCAATCCTCCGAGGCGCGTAAGGCGCATCACGACGACGACAAGCCGAAACTCGCGCATCCTTCGGCGGCGCGCGAAGAGGAAAGCACGCTATCCACGCCTGATACCGGTGAGATTCCCATCGTGCAGAAGGCCGATGGCGCGTTGTCTTCCGACCCCAATGACCCGCAGGTGTCCAAAGCCATCGAGGTCCAGCAGGAGCAGCAGCGCAAGACCGCGCATAAGCATAAGCGCAACAGGTGCATTACCGTGATCATTGCCATTCTGGTGCTGCTGCTCGCCGGCGCGGGCGCAGGATATGCCACCTACCGGTGGAGCCAAACCCGCTACTATGTTGGCGAATCCAACGGCAAAGTGGCGATTTTCCAAGGCGTTCCCACGAATATTTTCGGGTTCAGCCTGTCTCACGAGGTGGAGCGCACGTCGATAAGCACCAGTGATCTTCCGCAGACATGGCGCGACGAACTCACCGAAGGCATTACGCGCGACAATCTCGACGAGGCGCGGGCGCATGTGAAGTATCTGCGCAGCGAGAACGACAAGCTGCACAGCACCAAGGATGCCGGCAATTCCGGCGATTCCAAGGATTCCGGCGACGCTTCGAAGGGCGGCGCAAAGGATTCATCGCAGCGCAACGATTCGAGCGACACTACCGGCAATAGCGGCTCGACCAACTCCAAGCAGAGCGAGGACAAGCAATGATCATGCGCCGTCTTCGCCAGCTTTCACTGCTGCTGTTCTCTTTTCTTATCTGCGGCATGGCCTTTTTCCAGCTGTTCGCCCGCACCGGCAGCACCATACCCACGAATTTCACGGTGCTGCTTGGCCTGGTCGTCGCACTGTCGCTGGTGTTCTGGGGGCTGGTGCTGCATTTCCTGCCGTATGCGAGTCAGGTGATCCAACCTTGCGTACTGCTGCTGACCGGGCTCGGCACGGTGATGATCGCCCGTATCGATCATGAGCACGACACCGATGTCGCCACACGGCAGCTGATGTTCGTCTGTCTGGCAATCGTGTTGAGTTCGATACTGATCGTGGCCATGCGTGACTACCGTATTCTGCGCAGGTTCTCCTATGTCAGCATGGTGGTCGGCCTGGTGTTGCTGCTTTCCCCCATGCTTCCCGTGCTCGGCCAGAATATCAACGGCGCGCGCATCTGGATCCGCATCCCCGGTCTCGGCTCCCTGCAGCCGGGTGAATTCGCCAAGCTGTTCCTTGCGTTCTTCTTCGCGGCCTACCTGTTCGACCATCGCGACCAGCTGGCTGTCGGAGGCAAGAAGATTCTTGGCCTGCAATTGCCTCGAATCCGCGATCTTGGCCCGATCATCATCGTGTGGATCGCCTCGATGGGCGTTCTGGTGCTGCAGCATGATCTGGGTACGTCGCTGATGTTCTTCGCCATGTTCGTCTCGATGCTGTATGTGGCGACGGGCCGTGCCAGCTGGATTGTGATCGGCGGCGTTGCATTCGCCGCCGGAGCGGTCGCGGCGTCCTCGCTGTTCAGCCATGTCGGCGCACGCGTAGAGGCATGGCTGCATCCGTTCGACAACACGTTGTACAACCGTGCCGTCGGTGGGTCCTATCAGATCGTCACAGGCCTGTTCGGTCTGGCTTCCGGCGGCCTGTTCGGCACCGGCCTGGGCCAGGGGCATCCGTATCTTACGCCGTTCGCCAATTCCGATTACATTTACGCCTCGTTGGGCGAGGAATTCGGTCTGGTCGGCTGTTTCGGCATTCTGCTGCTGTATATCATCATCATCGCCTCGGGATTCATCACCGCCATGAAGGTCAAGGATGGTTTCGGCAAGCTGCTGTCCTCCGGCCTGGTGTTCACCATGGCGTTCCAGGTGTTCACCGTGGTCGGCGGCATTACGCTGGTGATTCCGCTGACCGGCCTTACGCTGCCGTATATGGCGGCAGGTGGCTCGTCCATGGTCGCCAACTACCTGTTGGCGACACTGCTGATTATCATTTCGAACGCCGCGAACAAGCCCGCTCCCGAGACGCTTTCCGAAACGTTCCAGCATGAGGCGCTTGCCGCGCTGCGCGATCGTGAATTGAAGGAACGGGAAGCCGAACGCGCATCCAAAACCGCTCGCAGGGCAAAGGGAGGTGCGCAATCATGAACAAGATGCTGCGCCAATTGTTCGTCGCGGTAATCGTATTGTTCACCATTCTGGGGCTTTCCTCGTCGATTATCACCGCGATCCGAGCCAACGAGCTGAATGCCGACCCGCGCAACGTGCGTGCGCTGTACCACGAGTACGGTACCCAACGTGGGTTCATTCTCACGTCCGACGGCGCCATCATGGCCAAATCCGATGCGACGAACGATGCGTTCAAATTCCAGCGCTCCTACCCGAACGGACCGTTGTATGCGCCCGTGACCGGCTACTTCTCCATCAGCCAGCGTGCCGACCGTGGCATTGAGGCGTCGCGTAATTCGCTGCTGTCGGGAGAATCCGATTCGCTGTTCTGGCAGCGCATCAAATCGGTGCTCACCGGTTCGGAGGCGAAGGGCGCCACCATCGAAACCTCCATCGATTCGAAGCTGCAGAACGCAGCCTACCAGGCACTAGGCTCCCAGTCCGGCGCCGCAGTGGCCATGGAGGTCAAGACCGGCCGCATTCTGGCCATGGCGTCGACGCCCAGCTATGATCCGAACGAGCTGACCTCGCACAACAACAAGACGTTGAACGAAAACTATGCCCGACTGACGCAATCCGCGTCCAGCCCCATGGTGAACAATGTGACCAGCCAGCTGTTCCCACCCGGCTCGACGTTCAAAACCGTGGTGGCCGCCGCGGCGTTGGAAAGCGGCAAATACGATACGAACACGCAGATTCCGGCCGGTGCCGGATATACGCTGCCCGGTACCGTCACACAGCTGACCAACGTGGAATGGCAGGCCAACGGTTCCAATGGCAAGATCAGTCTCGAGGATGCTCTCGCCTACTCTTCCAACACGGCGTTCGCCCAGCTGGGCGTAAGCCTCGGTCAGGAGGCGATCGCCAAACAGGCCACCAAGCTTGGTTTCGGCAGTTCGGTTGTGATCGACGGCACGTCGTCGACCGGCTCGCCGATGAAGGCCACCGCTTCGGTGTTCCCCTCGTCCATGACCGAAGACAAGCTTGCTCTGGCATCCATCGGGCAGGGCGATGTGACCGAAACGCCGTTGCAAAACGTGATGATCGCCTCGGCCATCGCCAACGGCGGCAAGCTTATGCACCCCACGTTGGTGGATCGCGTACGCGCCAATGATCTTTCCGTGCTGAGCGAAACCAAATCCTCGGTGATGAGCACCGCGTTCAGTTCCGATACCGCTAGCAAGCTCACCACCATGATGAAATCGGTGGTTACGAAGGATTCGCCGTCGTTGGCTCCCAGCGGCGTCAGCGTAGCCGCGAAAACCGGTACGGCGCAGATCGGTGTTGCGAACAATGCCATCGACGGCTGGGTGATGGGCTTCGCCCCGGCTGATGATCCGAAGATCGCCGTAGCCGTAGTGGTGCATAACACCACCGGGTATGGTGTCGACGCGGCCGGCCCGATTTTCCGTTCCATGATTCAGGAGGCGATGCAGCAATGAAACTCGTTGAAGGACGACTCATTCACGGCCGATACCGTCTCGATGCACGACTCGCGCAAGGCGGTATGGGCGAAGTATGGAAGGGCTGGGATATCCAGCTGAACCGCCCGGTGGCCATCAAGGCGTTGCGTTCCGACATCACCAACGCCGAGGCCAAACTGCGCCGTCTGCGTGCGGAAGCGCATAATTCCGCCAATCTTGCGCATCCGAATATCGCCGCGCTGTTTGAATACTACGAGCATGACGGCATCGGCTTCCTCATTATGGAATATGTGCCGTCGAAGTCGCTGGCTGATCTGTACCACGAGTATCCGGGCGGTATGGATCCGTTGCAACTGCTGCCGATCCTTATCCAGACGGCCCGAGGATTGTTCGTGGCGCACAGCCATGGTGTGGTGCACCGTGACGTCAAGCCGGCGAACATCATGGTCGGCAGCAACGGCGACGTCAAAATCACGGATTTCGGAGTGAGCTATTCCACCAATCAGGAGCAGATCACTCAGGACGGCATGGTGGTCGGCACCGCGCAATACATCTCGCCCGAGCAGGCGCAGGGTGAGCAGGCGACACCGCAGTCCGACATCTACTCGCTGGGCGTCGTCGCCTACGAGGGAATCGCCGGGCATCGCCCATTCACCGGTGCCACGCCTGTCGATATCGCCGCGGCGCACGTCAACGACACAGTGCCGCCGTTGCCCGATGCCGTGGATTTCCAGTTGCGTGAGTTCATCATGTCGATGCTTTCCAAGGATCCGCGTGACCGCCCTGCCGATGCGCTGGTAGTCTCCCGCACCCTGGCCCGCATCGAACGCCGACTGCTCGACCAGCAGACCGAGCTCAACGAGGCGACCATCGTCTCGGGGCGCATGCCGCGCAGGATTTCCAGCACGCCGCATCTGCCATCCATCATCACTTCCGCCCCCGCTAAACATAATCTTTGGAAGGAGCAGCAATGAACATGCCCTCTTCTCTGGCCAACGGTCGCTATCAGATAGGCCAGCTCATCGGGCGCGGCGGCATGGCCGAAGTGCACGTCGGCCTTGACACCCGTCTCGGCCGCACAATCGCCATTAAGATTATGCGCGCCGATCTGGCGAACGATGAGATCTTCCTGACCCGCTTCCGCCGTGAAGCGCATTCCGTCGCCCAGATGAACAACGCGAATATCGTGAACATCTACGATTCCGGCGAGGAGATGGTCACCGACGAGAACGGCCAGTCCGAACGCCTGCCGTATCTGGTGATGGAGTATGTGAAGGGTCAGACCCTGCGTGACATCATCCGTGTGAATGGGCCGTTGTCGCAACGCGACGCCGCACAGGTGATGCTGGGCATGCTCAGCGCGTTGGAGTATTCGCATCGCATGGGCGTGATCCATCGTGACATCAAGCCGGCGAACATCATGATCTCCGATCAGGGTGCCGTGAAGGTGATGGATTTCGGCATCGCCCGCGCATTGGACGACTCCGTTGCCACCATGACCCAGTCTCAGGGCGTGGTCGGCACCGCGCAGTACCTCTCCCCCGAGCAGGCGCGCGGCGAGACCGTGGATATGCGTTCCGACCTGTATTCCGCCGGTTGCGTGCTGTATGAGATGCTGACCGGCAAGCCGCCGTTCACCGGCGATTCGGCGGTGGCTATCGCATACCAGCATGTGTCCGAAGTGGCGACCCCGCCTTCCGCGGTGGTGCCCGGACTGCCGAAGATGTGGGATTCGATCTGCGCCAAGGCCATGGCCAAGGATCGTCAGAACCGCTATGCCACGGCCACCGAGTTCAAGCAGGACATCCTCACCTTTATGAACGGCGGCGAACCGGTTGCGGCCGCGTTCAACCCACTCACCGATCTGACCAATATGAAGGCGCGCAAGCAGGCCGAACAGGATGCTGCCACCGTTGCCTTAAACCAGGGGGAAAGCGGGACCGCAACCCAGGCGTTCAATCCGGTGACAGGCCAGTTCCAGCAGGTTTCGCCGTCGAATACGCTGGCGCAGACCCGTGCGGCGCAACGCGCCCAGGCGGCTAAGGCCAAGCGCAAGAAGCAGATCATCATCGGTTCGGTGATCGGCGTGATCGTGCTGCTGTGCGTGATTGCCGGCGCGTGGTTCCTGCTGAATCCAAGCAAGTCGAAGACGGAGCAGATGGTCACCGTACCGACCATCACCTCGGTCATGACCAAGGATCGCGCGGAGGCCGCCATAGAAGCCGCCGGATTCGAGTTCAAGGCCATGACCGACAACGATTCCACCGAGCCTGCCGGCACGTTCACCAAGCAGAATCCGGCCGGTGGTGCCAAGGCCAAGAAGGGTTCCCTGATCAAGGTGTGGTTCTCCGCGGGCCCGCAGAACGCCCAGATTCCCGATGTGAAGGGACTAAGCCAAAGTGAGGCGCGCAATAGGCTCGAATCGTATGGGTTCAAGGTGCAGACCAGTGTGAACTCCGAAGACAGCGCCACAGTGGACAAGGACAAGGTGACTCGCACCGATCCCGCCGCCGGCACGTCGCAGCCCAAGGGCACGTCGATTCTGCTGTTCGTCTCCTCAGGCATGACCAAGGTGCCGGACGGCTTGGCCGGCCAGACCAAGGATGCCGTCATCAAGTCCTTGCAGAGCCTTCAGTTCAGTGTGATCACCGAAGAGGCATATTCCGATTCGGTGGCCGAGAACATGGTGATCAGCGTGAATCCTAATTCCGGCACGTCGGTGGCGCAACGTTCCACGATCACCATCACGATTTCCAAGGGCAAGGAGCCCACGCCGAAGGTCACGGTTCCCGATGTCACCGGGCAGACGTTCTCCAGCGCCAAGCAGATCTTGGAATCGCTGGGGTTCACGGTGAAGCAGCAAGGGTCTACCGATGAGACCGATCAGGTGATCGACCAGAATCCGACTTCCGGTGAGGCCGATAAGGGCGCCACCATCACGTTGACCACGAAGTCGAGCAGCACTGGCGGCGGCACGACTCCGGGCACTACGAACGGCAATTCCAACAGCTGATTCCAATCGCTGCAATGTAGAATCGCAAAAAGGCCGGTATGAGTGATGCCGCCTGTTTCCATAGAGGAACAGGCGGCATCACTCATATCGGCGTGCTATGGCGCCGTATAGGTGCCGTATCGGCGTTATTTGTTGACGCGCGGCTTAAGCCCTGCGGCATTGGCCACTGCAGTGGTCTGCCCACACACGGCCAGCCAGTTCGCCAGCAGACGGTACCCGCCTTCGGTCATCACCGATTCGGGGTGGAATTGCACGGCGTACATCGGCTTGTTCTTCACGCGAATGCCTTGCACGATATGGTCGCCTTGCGTCCATGCGGTCACTTCCAGCGTGTCCGGCACGGAGTCCGGTTCCACGGCCAGCGAATGGTAGCGCGTGGCGGTCATCGGATTGGCGATGCCTGCGAAGATCTCATCGTCCACGTGCTCTACCGGGCTGGTTTTGCCATGCATAATCGTCGGCGCATGGCTGACGGTGCATCCATACACCTCTGCGAGCGCCTGCAGGCCGAGGCAGACCCCGAACATCGGCTTGTTCTGTTTGGCACATAGGCGGATCATGTCTTCGCTGGCGCCGGATTCGGCGGGTGCGCCCGGCCCGGGGCTGATCAGTACGCCGTCGTAGTCCGCGGTCACGGTTTCGTCGCTGGGGTCGATGGCGTCGTTGCGTACCACGTCTACGGTGGCGCCGAGCGTCTTGAGGTAGCCGACGATGGTGTAGACGAAGGAATCGTAGTTGTCGATCACGAGGATGCGTGCCGAATCGGTCATGGTGTCTCCTTTGGGAAGCTTGGTTTGGCGACTGGTGTGCGTGTGCGCGGGCGGTGTGCCGACTAGTTCAATGCGACGTAGTTGCTCATTTGCTGCATGATGGGTATGTGGGACGCTGCCCAGGGGAAGCCCCATTCGAACAGTGATGCCGCGGCGGCGAACAGCAGCAGTGCCGTCAGTAGGATTCGGATGGGCAGCACGCCCGGTTGGAGTCGCATCAGCGTGCCGTAGATGCTCGCGTCGGGCTGTGGGCGCTCACCTTGCCTGATGGCGCGTATCGCCGGCCACTGCCAGGCCACTGCGGCCGCGATGAAGAAGATGAGCCAGGCGAGGAGCGCTCCGCGCACGTAGGGGGCGAGGGAGCCCATTTTGGCTGCCGGGGAGAGGTATGCGGTGGAGTTGGCGGCGAATTTCACTGTGCCGTCGTTGCCGGTGGTGGCGAGTTCCTGTGGCATGCCGTCGGCTACTTTCGCCCAGTATTTCAGTTCGCCCCATACGATCCATCGGCTGGTCGGCGTGCTGTATTTGGGTTCGCATGTGGTCAGGGTGATCATGCGTGTTGTTGCGGCGGCTCCCGGGTTTTCGGGGTTCGCGGCGATGACTTCGGTGTCTTTGGGCGACACGATTTTGTATTTGGTGTAGGTGTATACGTACCAGTAATCCTGCGAGCGCACGATGATCGGGTCGCCGGTCTGGAGCTTGTCCACGTCTCCCAGCGGCTGGCCGTAGCCGTTGCGGTGCCCTGCCACGGCAAAGTTGCCTACCTGCCCGGGCATCTGCGTGTCCGTGTAGTGGCCGAGTCCGTGCCGGGCCAGTTGTGCGGCGTCGGTGCCTTCTACGATATTGCGTTCCCAGTTCTGGCCGAAGCGTGGAATGTAGATCTGCGCCACCAGATCGCCATAGTTGGCGCTTTCCGGCTGTACGGGGGCGTCTCCCTGCTGTGCCTGGGCGATTTTCGCGTTGGCTGCCGAAGCCGGGTCGGACCAGCTGGTCTGTTCGCGGGTCTGCGCCTGCACGCGTTCCGCCTGCACGCCGGTCCACCACATCTGCCATGCGATGTATAGGGCGCATATCACGGCCAGGGTGATGAGTATTTCCGCTATTATGCCCATAAGCTGGCGCATGATGCCGGGTCGGCGTTGTGCTTGCGGCTGTGCTCCATGCTTCACTGGTCGTCGTCTCCCTTTGCCGTGTTGGTGTCCGTCGATTCCGATTCCTGGCTGCCGCCTACCGCCTTCGCGTATTTCAATGGCTGCAGCAGCTTGGCGCACTGATCGAAATGCAGGTTCTTCTTCCGGTCGACCTTCCATCCAAGACCGAAGGCGCTCACGTATTGCTTGTAGATTTTAATGGTAGGCGAAGCGTCCAGGGCTTGGATGAGATCGTCCGGATTGCCGATGGCGGAGATGGTGAATGGCGGCGAGTATTTTTTGCCGTGCAGTGAGATGACGTTGCCTGAGCACATGACCGCCGAGTTGAACAGCACGCGCTGGTCCATGACCTTCATGTATTCGGCGCCGCCTTCCCATAGGGCGTTGATCACGGCTTCGATGTCTTGCTGGTGGATCACGTATTTGTCGATGTCCGCCGACGACCCGGATGAGTCCACCGCCTGTTTCCACATCGGTGAATCATCCAGGGTGACCGTTACGCCGGGGCCTTCCACGGCCGGCATCACGGTGCTGGCGTCTCCGCCGTCGTCTTTGTTGTTGGGCTCGTTGTCGTTGGTCGATAGTTTGGTCATGGTGTTCACGTCGTTGCTGAGCGCGTTCACTTCTTTTTGCAGGGTGTTGACCTGTTTGACGCGTTGTTCGACCAATCCGGCCGTGTCGGACGAGACGGTGCTGGTTCGGTTCACGCGTAGATTGGTGACGAACAGGTAGCCGGTGATTGCCACGACGACCAGCACTGCGACGCTGCCCACCATGGAGCGCCTGACACCGTGTTTAGTGCTGTGCCTGCTCATACACGACCTTTCGACGGCAATACGGATGCTGCGCATACATCTTTTGAGATATAGGGCAAGCCTTATTCGCTGCTTTCGAGTGTAGCCACTATGATAACTTCTAGCCTACTTGAATGGAGCAAATACTGATGGCTGACGAAGAACTGCAAGCAAACGGTGCGGAGGAGCAGAAGGACCTGCAGTCCGCAACCGACCAGACCGATCTCATCGACGACGCTGCCGATGACGATACGGATAGAGCTTCCGAAGACGATTACAGTGTCGATATGGATCAGGTCGAGGCCGTGCTGAACGCCACTGCGGATAAGAACATGATGACCCCGCAGATGCAGCGCATGATGGCTCGTCAGGCGGAAAGCACCAAGCGCGTGGAAGAGTCCATTAAGGGCACCAAGTCGAATCCGCGCTGGTTCGTTCCCCTGTTCTGTGTGCTGATGGTGATCGGCCTGATCTGGGTCGTCGCCTATTACCTGACCGGCAAGTTCCCGATTCCGGCCATCGGCGTGTGGAATCTGGCTGTTGGTTTCGTCATCATCATGATCGGCTTCCTTATGACAATGTGGTGGCGATGATTGTCGGATAGATGTTATCCACATTATCCACAAAGGCCTGAAGCGTTATGTTTCAGGCCTTTTCTGTACTTCCACACCGAGTTATCCACATGTTATCCACCGCTTATCCACTATTCGGCCACCAGTTACCCACACCCAAAGCACACTTACCCACAAGTTACCCACAGGTTATCCACAATCTTTTCCACAGGTGTGGAAAACTACATGTGTGTAATTACGCGACGGTGGTTTCCAACCGCCGTACGAATGCGCATACGGCGATGCCCCGGCCGTTCAGACCAGCCAGGGCATCGCAACTAACCTCATATGTGACAAGCGGCTCCTGCCACCAGTCGAACCTGTCATAACAGACGCGACGGCGCGCACAGTAGCACCACGGCCACCAACACCACCACGACGGCACCACCGAATACGCCCATGCGCCAGGTCAGCGAGCGGCCCCGCGTTCCCGGAACGGCCGCCGTCAACAGCGCGGCCAGCACCCCGCCGGTCACGAACCCGCCCACATGCGCCTGCCAGGCGATGCCGCCCATCACGAACGGCATGGCGAAGTTCACCGCCATCCACACCAGCATCGATCGAATATCCGCGCCCACACGTCGGAACACCACCAGCATCGCCGCAAACAGGCCGAACAGCGCCCCGGAAGCGCCATACGCGGCGGTCCCCCAGTCGCCGGTCAGGCGAGCCCATACCATCAAGCCCGCGGCTCCGCCAAAACCGGAAATAAGGTAGAACGCCAGAAAACGCCAATGGCCGATCATACGTTCCAGCATCGGACCGACCGACCACAGTGCCAGCATATTGAACAGGATATGCAGCACGCTTGGCGCATGCAGGAACATGGATGTCAGCCACGTCCATGGGCGCTGCACCATAAGCACCGGAGCGACCATGCCCCAATTCACGATTGCGGCGAATACGGGGGGCATAAGGTAACGGGTGACGATCTCCACCAGCCACACGGCCACGCACGCCACGATAATCGCCGTGGTGACGACCGGCTCGCCGGCGGCCCAAGCGTACCTGATCTCCTTTTTGCTGGGAATCTTGAAATTCATGGCATTTATGGTATCGGGCGCGTTGCCCAATAACCGACCGTATTCGGCGAAGCCGCGGCACACTCCACCCAATCGTTACAAAATTCGTTTTATCATAGTGAGCAGAGTTGGTTTGAATGGGCATGCCAACAAGACACCTCGGAAAGGAGCCGTCATGGAGAAGAATTCTTCGAACGGTTGGAAGTTCTTTGCGATTCTGTTCGGCGCACTGCTCGCCGGCGTCGTGGGTCTGTATGTGTACAAGCAGCAGAATCCTGATTACGACCCGTGGGAGGAACCGTGGGAGAACAGCTCTTCCCCGGTGGATCTCGGCTTGGACAAGGCCGAGGAGGCACCTGTCGAAACCGGCACCGCCGAGGCTGAAACCGCTGCGGAAGCCGCCTGATTCGCGAGTCCGCAAACATTACCCGTACCGGCCGCACACCCACTTCTTCGGTGTGCGGCTTTATTGTTGCCTACGCATTATCATTGTCTGCGCAATTCTCATAGGTCACCCTCATACGCCCTGTCTACGGGCTTGCCAAGGCGTTCCGCTTCGCACCCGCAACCCCAAGTATTGCACAGTATGGCGAATTGTAAGCCGTTTAGCGGGCGTATATAGCGACAGGGGAACAACCCGAAGGCTGTCCCCCTGTCGCTGTGAGCACATTTTTTGATTTTTCTGCGCACGCCGTCAGGCGAGCGGAACGAAAGCGATCATGCACGTGCCGCCAAGGCGCCCGGAACGAAGGCGTACACAGGTACGCCGAGTTCCGAACAACGCAGGCGACACTCCACGATCACTTGAGCGGACCGGTGTGCCAGAGTGCGGAGCCGTCAAACGGACAGCCCAGTGGGCTGTCCGTAGGCGACGCCGAACGGCTATGCCGTGAGGCAGAAACCAGCGTGCAGCTGGCACACCAAGGCACGAGCCGTCAGGCGAGCGGGCCGGTGTGCCAGATGCGCTCCAGATAATCCTCGATGGAACGGTCGGAGCTGAAGTAGCCGGAGTTGGCCACGTTGAGCACGGCCATGCGGCTCCACTTCATCGGATCGCGGTAGGTTTCCTCGATCTGGGCCTGGATGTCCATGTACGCGCGGAAGTCGGCGAGCGTCATGAAGTAATCCTTGTTCAGCCAATCGTTGACGAGGTCCTTGTAGGTGTCCTTGTCGCCGTCGGAGAAGGTGCCGTCGGCAACCATATCGATGGCGGCCTTGAGCTGCGGGTCCTTCTCGTAGTACTCGCGGGACAGACCCTTGGTGTCGTAGCCCTTGGCGTACAGCGCGGAGACTTCCGGCTCGGTCATGCCGAACAGGAAGAAGTTCTCGGCGCCCACGCGCTCACGGATCTCGACGTTGGCGCCATCGAGGGTGCCGACGGTCAGAGCGCCGTTGAGGGCGAACTTCATGTTGCCGGTGCCGGAGGCTTCCTTGCCGGCCTGGGAGATCTGCTCGTCGAGGTCGGTGGCCGGGATGAGGTTCATGGCCAGCTCGATGTTGTAGTTCCACGGGAAGTAGACGTTCAGCTTGCCCTTGACGTCCGGGTCGTTG
>ERZ827528.71-NODE-71-length-132253-cov-23.875913_pt1 | contig 132253 bp, 137 predicted proteins | sample MGYA00519768_ERZ827528 | MGnify/ENA primary metagenome ERZ827528 (study PRJEB31778, sample SAMEA3449343) | human gut metagenome | biome: human gut; feature: human-associated habitat; material: faeces | place: United Kingdom | collected 2010/2012 ...
CGGGCCCCCGTCAATTCCTTTGAGTTTCAACCTTGCGGCCGTACTCCCCAGGTGGATTACTTATTGTGTTAACTCCGGCACGGAAGGGGTCAGACCCCCCACACCTAGTAATCATCGTTTACAGCGTGGACTACCAGGGTATCTAATCCTGTTTGCTACCCACGCTTTCGTGCCTCAGCGTCAGTTAAAGCCCAGCAGGCCGCCTTCGCCACTGGTGTTCCTCCCCATCTCTACGCATTTCACCGCTACACGGGGAATTCCGCCTGCCTCTACTTCACTCAAGCTCTACAGTTTCAAATGCAGTTTATGGGTTGAGCCCATAGATTTCACATCTGACTTGCAAAGCCGCCTACGCACCCTTTACACCCAGTAAATCCGGACAACGCTTGCTCCCTACGTATTACCGCGGCTGCTGGCACGTAGTTAGCCGGAGCTTATTCATTAAGTACCGTCATTTTTCGTCCTTAATAAAAGAAGTTTACAATCCGAAAACCTTCATCCTTCACGCGGCGTTGCTGCGTCAGGGTTGCCCCCATTGCGCAATATCCCCCACTGCTGCCTCCCGTAGGAGTCTGGGCCGTGTCTCAGTCCCAATGTGGCCGTTCAACCTCTCAGTCCGGCTACCGATCGCGGTCTTGGTGAGCCGTTACCTCACCAACTAACTAATCGGACGCGAGTCCATCTTCAAGCGATAAAATCTTTGATATCAAAACCATGTGGTTCCGATATGTCATGCGGTATTAGCATTCTTTTCAGAATGTTATCCCCCTCTTGAAGGCAGGTTACTCACGCGTTACTCACCCGTCCGCCACTAAACTAAATCAAATTCATTCCGAAGAAATCTTTCAAAACAGTTCCGTTCGACTTGCATGTGTTAGGCACGCCGCCAGCGTTCGTCCTGAGCCAGGATCAAACTCTCTAAAATTTGTATCTCAACAGCCTTTCAGCTGTTCAAATCAATTTCAGAGCTTTAATCGCTCATTGACGAATATGTCACTGACTATATCCGTAATTCCTGATGCTTTTTAGTGTACATCTCACTGTAATTCTTTGAGCTTTCCTCAAAGTCATTACGGGTTTCTTTACATTATCTCGTTGTTCAATTTTCAAGGTCCTACGCACTTTCAAGGCTTGTTTGCTTTCTTCATTTGAAGTCGCACACCTCAGCAGTGCAAGAGCTATTATACTATACTGTTTTGATTTTGTCAAGCACTTTTTAAAAGTTTTTTAAAAAGTTTTTTCAGCTTTTAAAATCAAAACCGAGCAACACTTTTGATTACTTTCTGAATGTTGACTCTCCACTTCCGTGCGTTCTACACTCTTTCACCGTCTGTGTTTTCTCTTGTCTGCCTCGCCTCTCAGCGCAACAGTTGATATTATATCAGCACTTCTTCCTTTTGTAAACCCCTTTTTTACAAATTTTTTATCTTTTTTACTTTATCGGCAATTTCTACATTTTAAGCTCACTTGTTGTTTATTTTATCCCAAAATTTACTATATACACCCTTTTTTAAAAAATAAACTTTATTCGACAGATTTTCAAAACAATTTTCTTGACAAAGAATGGGTATATATATATAATAGTATTAACAAATGAATCCCCTTAAAAACATTGACGGGAACAAGATGCAAATGAACCGGCAAAGAGAGCTGACGGTTGGTGTGAGTCAGCATGGAACATTGTATGGATAGCTCATCCCCGAGTTTTTCGTGTGAAGTGTATATACTATTATATATGTAATGCGAAACGCAAGACTGCGTTATCGGTCGGGACTTTGTCAGAAGTCTTTAAGGAGAACACAGTGATGTGTTCTTGAATACGGGTGGTACCACGGATTTTATTCGTCCCTTTGTTTAGGGGGGCGATTTTTTTGTGCTATTTAACAGGAGGTTATTATATGAAACCATCATTTGAAAAGTACATTCCCTTTAAGCAGATAAATCTGCCGGACAGACAGTGGCCAAACAATACTATAACAAAAGCACCGATCTGGTGCAGTGTTGACCTTCGTGACGGTAATCAGGCACTTGTCGATCCTATGAACCTTGAAGAAAAGCTCGAATTTTTCCACGCACTTTGCGATATGGGCTTTAAGGAAATCGAAATCGGTTTTCCGAGTGCGTCAGAAACAGAATACGAAATCTGCCGTGAGCTTATCGAAAACAACCACATTCCCGATGATGTAACAATTCAGGTTCTTGTTCAGGCAAGAGAGCATCTTATCAGAAAAACTTTTGAGGCTGTTAAGGGCGCTAAGAATGTTATCGTTCATTTCTACAACTCAACTTCAACTCTCCAAAGAAAAGTTGTTTTCAAAACAGATATGGACGGTGTAATCAAAATTGCCGTTGACGGTGCAAAGCTTATTAAACAGCTTACGGATGAATATGACGGAGATACAAACTTCAGATTTGAATATTCTCCCGAAAGCTTCAGCGGTACTGAGCCTGAAAACGCTGTTGAAATCTGCGACAGGGTTATCGAGGCACTCGGCTCGACTGCCGAAAACAAGTTGATTGTCAATCTTCCTAATACTGTTGAGATGTGTACACCAAACACATATGCAGATCAGATTGAATACTTTGTAAGAAATCTTAAACATCGTGACGCCGCTATCATCAGTATTCACCCACACAATGACCGTGGATGCGGTGTTGCCGCAGGCGAACTTGCATTGCTTGCAGGTGCTGAAAGAGTTGAGGGTACACTCTTCGGCAACGGTGAGCGTACAGGTAATATGGATATCGTTACAATGGGACTTAATATGTTCACACAGGGCGTTGATCCTAAGCTTGACTTCTCAAATCTTCCAAAGCTCCGTGAAATCTACGAGCGTTGCACAAACATGAAGATTGATCCTCGTCAGCCATATATCGGCGAGCTTGTATTTACAGCATTCTCAGGCTCACATCAGGACGCTATCAACAAGGGTATGAAGTATATGAAAGAAAGCGGAACTGATTACTGGGAAATTCCGTATCTTCCGATTGACCCTGCCGATGTCGGCAGAGAGTATGAGCCGATTATCAGAATCAACTCACAGTCCGGTAAGGGCGGTGCGGCTTTTGTTATGAACAACAACTTCGGTTATGACCTTCCGAAGAGAATGCATCCCGAATTTTCAAAGCTTGTTCAGGCAAAATGTGAGGAGCTTGGCAGAGAGCTTATTCCGAAAGAGTTGTTTGAGGTGTTCGAGAAGAATTATCTTGAGCATAAGCAGAAATATGTTCTCTCAAGCAGAAAGATTTACGAAGAGAGCGAAAACGGCAATGATTATGTTCACTTCAAGGGCAAGATGAAGATTAACGGCAACGAAGAGGTTTCTCTCAGCGGTGTCGGCAACGGTCCTATTGACGCATTCTTCAATGCAATCAAAAAGGTCGGTCTTGACAAGTACGAATTCATCTCATACAGTCAGCACGCAATTTCTCAGGGTTCTGACTCAAAGGCTGTTTCATATATCGAACTCAAAAAGCCTGACGGAAAGAATATCTTCGGCATCGGCATTGATTCAAATGTCAATGTTGCATCGGTACTCGGTGTTCTCAACGCAATCAACAGAGCCGAGGCTTAATCAATTTAACAATTCAATTTTCAGGACTGTGCGAATGTGCAGTCCTGTTTTTTATGAAACAAGATGTTAATAATTGACTTTTGAAACGCAGACATATATAATGTAAACATATAATCGCAAATAAAAATGGTAGGGGTTAAAATGAAAAAGAAAGTAATTATAATTATTGCAGTGGTTTGTGTAGCGATTATTGCCGTTGTCGGTACAATCTTCGGCGTAAATGCTTACAACAATTACACCATACAGCAACAGACAGAACAGCAAGTCAAAAGTATTGACGATACATACTCAAAATTTACAAAGGAAACCGACAGAGCCAAAAAGTTAGTTATATTATCCGATTTCATTAAGAACAAGCCATCAACAAGTAATGAAATCAAGGTTGAAGTGTTAAACTCTGTTGAGCCAAAATACAATGAAACACTTGCAAAAATGCAAAAGTTTTTCACAGATGATTATGATAAGACAATAAAAGATAACACTATTGACAGCAAAACTCTTGAAAAAACTAACGATAAAAAGAAGTTGCAGTCTTGTATTGATAATCTTGAGGCTTTAAAGAAAACAATTGATTCCGAAAAAAGCAATGTATTCTATAAAAAGGATATTGGCAACTACGATAAAAAGCCTGACGAATTGATTAGTTCGTATAATGACAGAATAACTGCCATTGAAAAAGCCGAAGCTGAAGCAAAGGCTAAAAAAGAAGCCGAGGCAAAAAAGAAAGCCGAAGAAATAGCTAAACAGGAAAAGAAGAAGCAAACCGAGAGCAGTAACACAAACAACAACGATAACTCCTACAGTGATAATACAAACAGTTACAGCGACAGCGGAAACAGCTACGACAACGGTGACAATAATTACCGTTCTAATGATGGTAATTACAGCAGCGGAAATAATTACAACTATGATTCAGGCAATTCATCGTCTGACTCTAGTTCTTCTCACGGAGATTGGACTTTAAGATATGGTGATGAAGAAAATGGCTATACTTATTCTGATGATAAAGGCAATGCCTGGGATGATAATGGCAACACTTGGAATTACAATGACGCAAGAAAAGAATTTGGTATGTAATTTTATAATTTGATTTTAAATTAATATTTTTTATTTCTAATTTTTAATAACCTGTTATAAAACTTTTATCGGTCGGATAATTTATTAAAATTGTCCGACCGATTTTTTGCGTAAAGTCGGATGCAATTTTCATTTAATACGCAATTCAAACATTGATTTTAGAAAAATGTTACAAATCACCTTGAGAAATTAAGAATTTCGTTACAAATGATTGAATATTTTCAAGAATAATGTTACACCGCCTGTTATTTGACCTGAATTGCCCATAATAAGCCTGTGGGCGAAAAAATAGGGACATACAGCTAACCATAGCTATATGCCCCTGAAAATCGGTTTTAAAGCTTATTTCATACTGTTTTCGTAAGACTCGATCATCTTTTTAACCATCTGACCGCCTACAGAACCTGCTTCTCTTGCGGAAATGTCGCCGTTATATCCCTGTTTGAGGTTTACGCCTACTTCGTTGGCACATTCCATCTTAAAGCGTTCCATGGCTTCCTTTGCCTGAGGTACATTAATCTGATTGTTATTGCTTGACATAATTTGTTTTCTCCTTTTCAAAACTTTTAAATCTCGTTAAATTTATCAATAAAGCGGCGTTTCGGCATCCCGTTTTCATCGCCGCAATAGTATTGTTAGCGATGAAATTCGTTTTATTATTTGTAATTTTTTCAAGTTTTGAAATTCACAAAAAACATCATACAAAGCAAAAAGCAGCTATGCCAAACGACATAACTGCTTTTTATATTGTGTATGAAAGGGTTAGGGAAATAAGCCTTTCGTCTTGCTGTTAAAATATATTGAATTACTTTTTCTCGATTGAATCGGTCTTGTAGATGAAGTCAACCTTACCGTCCATATCATCGGAAATACCGCTGTAATTGTTGTACTTCTTTGATGCTTTCTGAACAGCCTTGAAACGGTCGATAATATCCTTGACATCACCGTTTGCGGCATCAACAATGCTGTCAATGCCCTCTTCTTTGAACTTCTTCATACCCTTGGACAATGTCATTGCACCGTCATTGAGCTGTTGTACACCGTCAACAAGTGTTTTGCCGCCGTTCTTAAGCGTTGCAATGCCGTCAAGAAGTGTTGTTGTACCGTTTGAAAGTGAGCCTGTGCCGTTTTTGAGAGTCTTTACACCGCTCTTAAGGCTTGATGTGCCGTCCTTGAGTGTTGAAGTACCGCTCTTGAGTTCGCTTGTGCCGCTCTTAAGACTTGAAGAACCGTTCTTGAGCTGACCGGCACCGCTTACAAGTGAACCTGTGCCGTCCTTGAGTGTGTATGTGCCGGCGAGAATCTGCTGAGCGCCCTTGTTAGCCTGATCAACACCCGCTGTGTATGAAAGCACACCCTGATAGAATGTGTTGTAGCTGTCAAGCTGAGTTTTGAGAGCCTGAAGTGACTTTCTGCCTGCCTGAGCTTTTGCAACACCTGCCTGAATCTGACTCTGAACCTCTTCGCTGTTCATATTTGTTTCGATAAGGCTCTGAATCTGTGCCTCTGTATTGCTGTCAATTGCAGTCTGAACCGCAGATGAACTCATTTGTGTAGAAACTGCAGTAGAAACCTGAGCCTGAACTTCTTCGCTGACCTGACCTGCGGCAACAGCGGCATCATACTGATCTGCCGTCATACCAAGACCTGCGGCTGCGAGAACCTGTTCCGTAACAGACTTTCTTACCGTTGCCTCAACGGCAGTTCTGATAACATCCTTCTGGCTGTTTACAGTTGCCGTTACTGTTTCGAGTGCTGTATTGTAAGCGAGCTTCTGAGCATTTTCGTCGCTGAGTGATGAAATAAGTCCTTCAAGAACGCTGTCATAGTTTTTAATTGTAAGCTTGTCGGCTGTAAGACCTGCGGCGGCAATCTGAGTGTCGGCAGTTGAAAGAAGTGTGTTAAACACCTGTTCTGCACCGCCGTTTAGAGTTGCGCTGTTGGATGAAAGCTTGCCGAGACCGCCCGCAAGTGTTGCAACATAACTGCTGAGACTTGCCGCACCGTTGTCAACCTGTGACGCACCGCCTGCAAGTGTTGCAAGACCGCTGTCAAGCTGTGATGCACCGCCATCAAGCTGTGACGCACCGTTTTTGAGCTTTGCCGCACCGTCATCAAGCGTTTTTGCACCGCTTGAAAGACCGTCTGCACCGCTGTCAAGTTTTTTTGCACCGCTGTTTACCTGTTCTGCACCGTCATAAAGCTTGTCAATACCTTCAATGAGTGTGCCTGACTTGTCAAGAAGTGTGCCGATACCGTCATAAAGCTGTGAAGAACCGTCAACAAGCTGTTCTGCGGCGTCTTCGAGTTCATCAAGAGAATCCTTAAGCTCGTCAACCTTATCGTCAACCTTTGAAAAATCAACATCGTTGAAAATATCGTTCATTGCAACTGTCATTGTTGTTGAAAGTTCAAAATCGGTTGTGTCTGCTGTGATTTCGACATAATCAGGGATTTCCATTTCATCCTTGTCAATGTCAAGGCTGTCCTGCATACCCGGAAGAGCAAAACCGGCAACGATTGTTCTTGTACCGTCATTTATAGCCTTGCCGTTTGAAACCTCAACATTTTTGAATTTGTCATCGTCAAGGATCATACCCGAAAGCATAAGGAACGGAACATTAACTTCTTGTGTCTTGCCGTTAATCTTAACCTTTTCCTTCTGTGTGTTTTCATAGTCAATGCGGATTGTAACCTTACCGCTCTTGCCTGCAATTTCATCTGCGGAAACAGTTTTGCCGTTGAGCTTGTAGCTTAATTTGAGCTTTACGGGAAGTTCGGTTGTGCCTGTTCCCTGATAGTAGATGTCATCGCCATTTGCAGCCCACTCATAAGCGTTGTCTTCGTTTACCGTGTATGTTTCGTCACCCTTAACATTTTTAACATCCTTGAGCTTTGAAACATCCTTTACCTTGCCTTTTGTATCTACACCCTTGAGCCAGTCGCTTACAATGATTTTCTTAGCCGCACCGCTTGCGTCGGCAATAACATAAACGGTTTCATTTTTGCTGAGCTTTTTGAGAGCCTCTTTAGTTGTGCTTGCCTTCTTAACAGCCTCAACCGTACTTTCTGTCTGAACACCGAGAGCCTGTGCAGTATTGTCTGCACCGGCGGAATAAGCGGCAACGCCTACTCCGCTGCAGAGAATTGTGAGTGCAAGCGCGCCTGAAATAGCACCCTTAATGTAGTTTTTATTTAAAAATTTGTGATTATTATTTTTGTTAGTCTTTTTCATTATACAGCAGCCTCCGAATTTGATGTTTTTTTCGGCTTAAAACCGAGAGTTGTCTTTGCAATTACCTTGTCGAACAGCATAAACATTGCCGGCAAAATAAGCGTTACGCAGAACATACTGATGACAGCGCCTCTTGCAAGGAGCTTACAGATTGATGAAATAAGGTCAACATCCGAGTAGAATGCAACACCGATTGTAGCGGCAAAGAGTCCCATTGCACTAACGATAATTGACGGAATTGAAGTTTCAAGAGCCGTAATAACCGAGGTGCGTTTATCGTTTCCGAGATACCTTTCCTTCTTATATCGTGTCGTCATCAAAATTGCGTAGTCAACCGTTGCGCCAAGCTGAATTGTACTTATACAGATAGGTGTGATGAACGGGAGCGACTCGCCCATAAGATGCGGAATACCGAGGTTAATAAAGATAGCAAGCTCAATAACCGCAACAAGAATAATCGGAAGTGTGATACTCTTTTCAACAATCGCAATGATAATGAAGATTGCAACAATAGAAATTGCATTTACAACCTGAAAGTCAACTGTCGTGATGTTTACAAGGTCGTTTGTACAAGCGGCTTCACCGATGAGAAGTCCGTCCTTATCATACTTTGTAATGATTTTATTCAGCTCGTCAATCTGCTTTGCCATAGGATCTGTGGCTGTTTTGTACTCAGAGTTAATAAGCATAAGCTCCCATTTATCGTTTTTGAGAACGCTTGTGATTGAATCGGGAAGAACTTCTTCCGGAACAAGCGAACCTACAACGCTTTCAAGACCGAGAACATATTTTACGCCGTCAACCTTTTCAAGCTCGTTTGTCATATTTCTTGCGTCCTTTGCAGAAAGCGAAGAATCAACAAGAACCATATGTGTTGTACCGACACCGAATTCATCTTTAAGCTTTGTGTTGGCAATTACATTTGCCATATCTTCGGGAAGACTTTCCGACAAATCATAGTAAATCTCATTGTTTGTTTGGCTGTATGCCGAATAGAACGGATAAATAAGAGCCGCAAACATTACGAGAAATACGGGGAAAATTTTAACAAGTCCTGTTGCAAGCTTCTTTGTTGACGGAATAAGCGACTTGTGCATTGTCTTTTCAAGAGGCTTGTCAAGAACAAGAATGAGCGACGGAAGAACCGTTACACAGGAGATAACACCGAGGATAACACCCTTTGCCATTACAATACCGAGGTCAAGACCGAGTGTGAATGTCATAAAGCAAAGTGCGATAAAGCCTGCAACCGTTGTGATTGAACTTCCGATTACGGAACGGACGGTTTCGTGAATTGCAACAGCCATTGCCTGCTTGTGGTTTTCACAAATGCCCTTTTGTTCTTCGTAGCTGTGCCACAGGAAGATTGAGTAGTCCATTGTTACCGCAAGCTGAAGAACTGCCGCCAACGCTTTGGTAATGAATGAAACCTCACCCATAAAGTAGTTACTGCCCATATTTACGAGGATAGCAACCGCTATACTTGCAAGGAACACAAACGGGATAATCCAGTTATCCATAAAGATCATCATTGCAATTACCGCAAGGACAACAGCGATTGCAACATAAGTCATTTCCTGTTCCTCAAACATATCCTTCATATCCGTAATCATTGCCGACATACCCGAAACAAAGCACTGCTTACCGGCAACCGAACGGATTTCTTCGATAGCGTTCATTGTTTCATCAGCTGATGTTGAGGTATCGAAGAATACCGCCATCATTGTTGCATTTCCCGAATTGAACGCATCATAAATTTTGTCGGGCAACATTTCCTTTGGAATTGAGATGTCGGCAAAATCGTCATACCAAAGAACCGTATCAACATGGTCGATTTCTTTGATTTTTTTCTCTGTTGCCGCAACATCCTTATCATCCATATTCTCAAAGATGAGGAATGAAAAAGCACCCTTTCCGAAGTCATCAAGCAGATAATCCTGACCCTTGATTGTGTCGAGGTTATCGGGAAGATAACTAAGAATGTCGTAATTAACCCTTGTAAATGCCATTCCCAAGGCTGACGGAATCATCAGCGCAACGGCAAGTATAAGGATTACGAAACGGCTTTTAACAACCGCTTTCCCTAACTTCATATTTCATACTCCTTCATATATGATTTGCAGACTGCACTCTGCATTCAAAGGAACGATCCGAGAGGTGAACCGTATTTCCTTTGTCCGTAATATATTCTATTACGGCTTTGTTAAAATTTAAACAGACACAAAAAATGCCGTGTCAGGAATTTAGACACGGCAATAAATTTGTACAGAAATCAGACATTTTGTTAAATTCGTCTGCATTTCAGACACGCAAGCAAGCGCAAATATTCATTTTTAACCAATAAAACAGCAATCAGGCATTGATTTTGGCACATCTGTCCAATGCAGACTCCATTGAACCCTCAAACAGCTCACAAATGCGTTTCATCTTAATTCTGAGGTCATATTTCATACCTCCGCCGAGCCAGTCGATAATAAAACCGACAAGCTGACACTTGTAGTACATAATCATTGCGTCAAGGTCATCTTCGGCAATATTTTTTGTAATTTCAAGCTTGTCAAAATAGCTTTTTATAGCGTGAGTACAAATCCTGTTGAGATACACATCAAATGTAGTTCTGTTCGCAGAATTGTAAATGTGCTGAATCACCGACTTGTTTGAAAAAGCATAATCAATTACAGAAATCAGGCTTTCATAAACAGAGGTATTGTTGTCGGTTTCGGTCGCAACAAATCTGTCAGCCTCTTCAACGAGAATTTCCTCAAGAAGCGACGGAATGTCGTCAAAATGGTAGTAGAAGGAATTACGGTTAATTCCGCATTCTTCAACAATCTCCTTGACTGTAATTTTATTCAACGGCTTTTTATTCAAGAGCGAAATAAAGGTCGCCTTGATAGCCGCCTTGGTAAATGTCGGCATAGTGTCCCCCCTGAAAATTGCAAAACATCCGTGTGCAGACGGATATTTCCGTTCCGAATTTTTTCATACACAATATATGCAGCCGATTGCTGCACTAATCAAAGTAAATTGTATCACAATTATTTAAAAATAGCAATAACAAGCATATTAACAAAATCAGGGGTTTGTTTTGTATTTCCTATGTAAAAAAGCCCCGAAATTGATGTTACCCCCCAAAAAAGTCAGACCAAAAATCTAATGATTTTGGAGGTTGATTCAAAATCGTGGCTTTATAGTTATAAAGTGATAAATTCAATATCTTTCGGGAAATCATTTTGCACACTGCAAAGGCTGATTTCGTAGTCCGAAAATTTGTATTGTTTCATATAATATTCGGTTTGATTTTCAGAGAATTTTCCGTTGCTGACATCAACACTTTTTGCGCCACGGTGAAATCCGTCACCCATACATTTTAGGAGTGCCTCTTTTTTTGTCCACAATTCAAAAAATGTGCCGAGCCTGTCAAAAGCGTTGCCGAGCAATTTCATCTCGTTGTCGCAGAAAACAATTTTGCCGAGCCTTATGCCCTTGAGAAATCGAATTTCTTCAATATCACAACCGACTTCGGAATCCGACAACGCAAAAAGCACATAACTTCCGCTGTGCGAAATATTGAAACAAAGCCCATTGTCACATTCGGGCTTGCCGAATTCATTCACGGTGATTTTTGCACCGCCAAGAAATTTGTTCATAAACAAGCCGCCTGCAATGCAACGCAGTTTATCGTCAGCTCGGCGGCATCTTTGAACACGCTCCGCCCTTTCGGGAGAAAGCTCACCGACTCTGTCAAAAGAGATTTTGCGGATATCGGTTATAAAAAGCCGTGTTTTCATATCAATAGCCACGAAGTGCGTCAAGCGAATCATCGGACATAATCCAATCGTTCACATCAATTTCCGTAAAATCGGTTTTATCGTTTCTGACAATAACCTTGTCAATGCCTGCGTTGATAACCATACGCTTGCACATTGCACACGAAGATGTGTTCTGAACATACTCGCCGTTTGACATCTCCTTGCCGACAAGATAAAGCGTTGCGCCAATCATCTGTTCTCTTGAAGCGTGGATAATAGCGTTCGCCTCGGCGTGAACGCTTCTGCAAAGTTCGTAACGCTCGCCACGGGGAATGTTGCGTTCCTGACGGATACAAAATCCCAAATCACAGCAATTTTTTCTGCCTCTCGGAGCGCCTGTATAGCCTGTTGAAACAATCTGGTCGTTGTTCACGATAATCGCACCAAAATTTCTGCGCAGGCAAGTTCCCCTTTCAAGCACCGTTTCGGCAATGTCAAGATAATAATTAATTTTGTCAATTCTGTCCATATAAAAACACCGTCCGTTATCATAATTTCAAATTCGGTCAAGTATATTTTAGAGTAGTCGAAAGCAGTATCAGCCTTTGAGCTTTTCAACACAATCTCTGCATACATATTTTCCGCCGAATGCAATCAGATTATCAAGAGTATTGCAAAAAACGCACTTGCTCTCTGCCTTTTTAATCGTAACGCACTCATCGTCAGCCTCAATATGAAGAATGTCACCCGGCTTAATGTTGAGGTGGTTGCGGATATCCTTTGATATTACAATTCTGCCTGCTTTATCAATTTCCCTAAAGTTTGTATAAATCATTTTAATTCACCATAATCCCTATTTTTTAATTCACAATAATCCCTATTTTTACCTATACTACCATTTTTCGGGATTTTTGTCAACGATTTTATTAAATAATTTGATTACAAAAATGACAATATTGTACATTTTGTCGTTAATTGCAGCAAAAGGAGTAAAAATGCTGAATTATATCTGGAGCGGACTCATTGCCGTGAGCGTATTGTGTGCGTTGTTTATGGGCAACACCGCCGACATTTCAAACGCACTCATCGAAAGCGGAGCGTCATCAATACAGCTTATTCTCACAATGGCAGGCATAATCTGCCTTTGGTCGGGAATTATGAAAATCGCAGTTGAAAGCGGTTTGACAAACATTTTTGCAAAAATCTTTGCACCGTTGCTCCGTCCGCTTTTTCCGAGGCTTGATAAAAAAAGTGACGCCTTTCAAAGCATCACTATGAATATCAGTGCAAATCTGCTCGGACTCGGCAATGCCGCGACACCTTTTGGACTAAAGGCAATGGAACAGCTGCACACGCTCAATGACCGCCGTGACATTGCGAGCAACGAAATGGTTGTTTTTGTAGTTATGAACACAGCGTCACTCCAGCTGTTACCCACAACGCTTGCCGCACTCCGCCAATCCTACGGAAGCTCTGCGCCTTTTGAAATTATCGTTCCCGTCTGGATAAGCTCTGCGTGTGCGTTGACGGTGGCATTGCTGATTGCCTGTACGCTGAATATCAGGCAAGGTAAAATTTGAGAAATGTGGTGAGCAAATGGAATTTGTAATGCCGGCATTTGCGTGTATTGTTGTGGTATTCGGGCTGATAAAAAAAGTTCCCGTATTCGATGTATTCATCTCGGGTGCAAAAGAGGGAGTAAAACTTCTGTACAACATTGCCCCTACAATTATGGGACTTGTGTTTGCCGTTGACCTTTTGCAGTCAAGCGGAGCAATTGACGCAATATGCGCACTGATTCAGCCGACAGCGGAATTTTTGGGGTTTCCGAAAGAAATCGTTCCGCTCGTACTCCTCCGCCCCGTTTCGGGAAGCGGTTCAACCGCACTCCTCACAGCCCTTTACAAAACCTGCGGACCCGACAGCTTTGCAGGAAGAACCGCATCCGTACTCGCAGGTTCAAGCGAAACAACCTTCTACGCAATCGCAATGTACTTTGGCTGTATCCGAGTCAAAAAAATTCGCCACACCCTCTTTGCCGCCATAACCGCCGACCTAACCGCCGCAATCATGAGTGTTATAACGGTCAGATTGTGGTTTAATATGTAATATAAAAATAAGTTTTTGATCTATTTTCTTTTCTGCGGCTTTTTTATCATGCCGGTTACGGGCTTCAGGGTCTTTGACTTGTAATAATGTTCTATAATGCGAGCAATGCGAGCGCGAAAGCAGCGCATCTGGTAGTCTACATACCATGTAGATAATTTCAGGAAAGGGGGCTGTGAAAAAAATAAAGTTTAAGACTTCATTCTTCGCAGCTCCACACAGTCAGATGTCTTAATAAGAGCAAATTTCAATCCACACCTTCCTCACGGAAGGTGACCCAAGGCCAACAGTACGATTTTGTCGGCTTTGACATTTCAATCCACACCTTCCTTGCGGAAGGTGACCATATATTGTAGAGCCTCGGCGGATTCAGATGCAATTTCAATCCACACCTTCCTCGCGGAAGGTGACTTTCTTCTTTTTCTCCTTAGTCTGCCCCAACTCCTATTTCAATCCACACCTTCCTCGCGGAAGGTGACCAGACGACTTATTTGACGATGACAAGGACAAGGAGATTTCAATCCACACCTTCCTCGCGGAAGGTGACATATGTCATTCCCCGAAAAATTAAAAGCGTTAAATTTCAATCCACACCTTCCTCGCGGAAGGTGACGTGGCGGCAGGAGCCAGTAACAGAGATTCTCGTTTTATTTCAATCCACACCTTCCTCGCGGAAGGTGACTACTGTAACAGTTTTTTGTTGCGCGGAGCATAACCCATTTCAATCCACACCTTCCTCGCGGAAGGTGACAGCTTATTATTTGCAGGCTTTTGCAAATGTGTCAATTTCAATCCACACCTTCCTCGCGGAAGGTGACCATCAACGGTAATAGCCGAAAGTCTACCATCAAATTTCAATCCACACCTTCCTCGCGGAAGGTGACTGTACACATTCGCTTTACGCTCTTGAAATTAACCTTATTTCAATCCACACCTTCCTCGCGGAAGGTGACTTAATCGGGTGTTGAGCCTCGTCAAGGTAAAAGCTGAATTTCAATCCACACCTTCCTCGCGGAAGGTGACACCTCTCTTGTTGTAGATATTGCCCGATTGCTTCGATTTCAATCCACACCTTCCTCGCGGAAGGTGACGACAGCAAGGCAGAGAAAATCAAGCAGGACAAGATTTCAATCCACACCTTCCTCGCGGAAGGTGACTGGGAATTGCTGATTCAACTATCAATATGGTTATATTTCAATCCACACCTTCCTCGCGGAAGGTGACCAGTTACATCAAGAAACTGTCTGAGAGCGAAAGATTTCAATCCACACCTTCCTCGCGGAAGGTGACTCCGACAGCTGTATTTGAGTAAATTCTCGGCTGTATTTCAATCCACACCTTCCTCGCGGAAGGTGACTTACAATGCTTACGGCAACACAACATCAACCTCGGATTTCAATCCACACCTTCCTCGCGGAAGGTGACTGCCGTCATCAAAGTTTAAATCTATTTCATCGGGATTTCAATCCACACCTTCCTCGCGGAAGGTGACTCTGCGTTGTTCTGATTCTGATTGCCGTTGTTTCCATTTCAATCCACACCTTCCTCGCGGAAGGTGACTGCGTGTATGCGTGCATTTTTCCTCTGTTCAAGCGTAATTTCAATCCACACCTTCCTCGCGGAAGGTGACGATTCGGTATTATAGCCTTTATCTTTAAGTTTTAAATTTCAATCCACACCTTCCTCGCGGAAGGTGACTTCATCAAGTGTCTTTGCACCTACACCGAGCAGAATTTCAATCCACACCTTCCTCGCGGAAGGTGACATCAAAATACTTCAAAACACGGATTGATGATAATATTTCAATCCACACCTTCCTCGCGGAAGGTGACTCTAAAATCTTCAATTGGCATTGTTGATTTATAATTTCAATCCACACCTTCCTCGCGGAAGGTGACCGGGTGCGTGGAGCTTGTACGACAGATTGTCGAACATTTCAATCCACACCTTCCTCGCGGAAGGTGACTTTTGCCAATTGTGACAACTGCCGTCACAGCGTGATTTCAATCCACACCTTCCTCGCGGAAGGTGACTTTGACGGTATCAGACCGCCTTGCAATAGCAACCATTTCAATCCACACCTTCCTCGCGGAAGGTGACAACTTCTACCAATCAAACCTCTAACGATACCTCAATTTCAATCCACACCTTCCTCGCGGAAGGTGACAGCAAAAATTGACAGTTTATTTGCTTAGCACACACAGTATTTACATATATATGCACAAACCGGTTGGATTACTTTACAACCGCCGGCAAAAAAGTTGCTGTCAATTTAAATAATTAACAATTTATTCGGTGCGAATGGTACAGTGTTTTTATGTGCACATACCATTCGCACTAAAAAAGCAACACTCCTTCAACATCAAAATCGTCACTCACTCCGTAGTGTTCGACTTTGGCTTTATAATTATTTCCGAGATAATAAAACCTGATGCTATCCTCTTTTTCGTCAATCAGATTAATCAGCTTTTCTTTGACTTCTCTACATTTTGCCGCGTCCATTACGCACTCAAAAACGGAATTTTGCACTCTTTTGCCATAATTAACGCACTCCTTAGCAACTTTGCGCAGCCTTTTTCTGCCCTGCGGAGTTTCTGTACTGACATCGTATGTAATCAAAACAAGCATTTCCTAATACCTACTTCCACAAGAACGGCGGGTAGCCGTCAATATCGCCACGCAAATATCGTGCCAACAAAAGAGCCTGAACATACGGCACCATTCCCCATTGAACTTTTTCTTCAAGATATGGGTGCTTTATCTCGGTAAGTTTTTTATTTTGCCACGACTGCAAAAACTTTTTCTTTCCGTTGTCTGTAAACACCACGGCACCGTTTTCCTTCGTGATAAAGTCAGCCTTGTTGACCGATTTCCTGTTAATCATCGTAATGACAAATCGGTCGGCAAATACAGAACGCAATTCTTCAATCATATCAAGTGCAAGCGATGCTCTTCCGGGACGGTCCTTATGCAGATAGCCTACAAAAGGATCAAGTCCCACACAATAGAGTGCGGATGTCACCATACTCGTCAGCATTGTGTATGAAAACGAAAGCATTGCATTTACAGCGTCTGTCGGCGGTCTTCTGTTTCTTTCACGAAAGAAAAAATCATCTTTTTGCCGGAGTATCAAATCATCAAATACAGAAAAATATCTTGTTGCCGCCTCTCCCTCAACACCTCGGAGCGATGCGGTGTCAACGCAATCTGAAATACTTTCCATAGAATTTTTTATTTGCAATGAAACATTTTTCAGCTTTTCAACATCAAGTGAATTTGAATAATCTCTTGTCGCGCGTTCAATTACCCACCTTGAGTTGAACAGCTTGCCAAAAATAATATTCTTTGCAATTTTAGTACATTCCTCTTCACTTTCGGAAAGTCGGTACTGAGTTTTTCTCAGCACCACATTTCCGCAATATGGACCGACAACTCCCGCAAGGAATTTTCCGTGTCTGCTCATAAACGAAACACTTATATTGTCCGCGGCACATTTTCCGAGAAGAGCGGGACTTATTCCGCTGTAGCCAAAGGTAACGATAGCCTCAAGATTATGCAACGGAACTCTTCCGCATTCTTCTCGGTCAGCCAATATAACAATATTTTCTCCGTCCAAAGATAGATACTTGTCGGTTGAAGTCACATAAAGTGTGTTCAATAATTTTTTCATAGTTATTCCTCTGCCATATCGGACAAATATTTTTTGACTGATCTCACCTTTGTAAGCCTTGGCAAACACAAATTTTTTAGTGAACAGGCAGAACAGTTTTTGTTCTGTTTGACTTTCGGAGTGTATCTGCGACTGTAGAGCATATGCATTTCCAGAATTATATCTTTCAATTCATCACGAATTTCATCGGTAAATTCAATTTTCTGGCGATGCCTTGTTTTGCCGTAAAAAATATTCAGTTCATTTATTTTTGTGCAAAACATATCTTCAAGGCACATTGCCTGTGCAGCAACCTGAAGAATGTCGGCATGGCTTTCTTTAGGCTCGCCGTGTTTGTATTCAACAGGCACTACGGAATATTTGCCCTCTTTGCCGAACAATATTGCACCGTCATCTGACGGAACAAATTCAACAATGTCACAAACTCCGTATATGCCGAGTTCATAAGATGAAACCTGCATTCCCCGTGAAGTGATAATACCGTTTCTCGTTTCGGTAAAAGTATCGTCATGGGCTTTTTCGTGCATAATCTCACCGCTGACAGTGAGCAGATTTTCTGCCCACTGCTGTTCAATATGTATTAAAGCCCATTGTCTGCGACAAAATACAAAGTGTTGTATTCCAGATATGCTCAAAATATTATCATCATCGTACATCATTTTATGATACATTCAACACCTGACGGAAGCGTGTCGGTATCTACCGAGAAATCATAGTCGGCAAATTTTCTCGGAACAGTTACATCTTCCTTTTTATTGATATTGATTTTCTCAAATAACTTGTATGACGGTGCATTTCCGAGTTCGCTGTCATGCTTAAAAATAACGAGTTTGCGTACTGCCATTTTGCCTCTTGCGGCTGCATGGTCAAACTCAAACATATTTACAATTGCGTTCCACAAAAGTTCAAGGTCATCTTCTGAAAAGCCTGTGACCTTGCGGGCAAGATTTGCGGAAATATATCCCTCGGCAACATAAAGTCCGTATGGAATGATAAACTTATTGCCCATTGTATTATTTTTGTCTTCGGCATCCTTTTCTGTAGTAATTGCACATCTTGTAATTGTTACCTCCTGCGGAAGAACAGGGTCTACCGAACGGGCAAAACTCAGTTGAACAGGACCTCTCACCTGACCGCAATTGAGTCCGTTTGAAACAAATGTTGTCATAACAGCGCCAAAGGTTCTTACATCAAAGAAGTTTGCACACATAAAATCTCTGATTTTCAAATCAAGTTCTGCGTTGCCTTTTTTAAGTTCTTTAACCTGTGATTTGATTTTGTCATCAGCAACATTTGTATCAACGCCGACATATTCGAGTGCGGTTTTATCGCTCTTATTAAGCGGCACACCGCTTTTAATATATATCTTGTAACCCTTTTCGTCTTCCTTAGCAGTTTCAACATAGTTTCTGATTTTCCTTTTAAGGCAAACATCTGTTACAATACCATAACCTGTTTCAGGGTCAATTCTCGGCATATTTCCTGCATCGGGATCACCGTTTGGATTACCGTTTTCCACATCGAAAATAATTGCAAAATCATACTTATTCTTAATTACTTCAGCCATTGTTTACTTCCTCCTTGCGTGTATATCGTTTTTGTGTCTGATGATAATAACCGAGCTGGAACATACCTTTTTCTTCAAGTTTTAGTCTTACCGGAAATTGTGTTCCGAGCTTTGACATTGTTTCGGTCAATTTTTTCTGATAATAAATTTTACGGCTTGTTTCGCCTATTTTTTTGAGATGAGCCTGTGCAAGTTCAATCAATAATGGAAATATCAAAGCAGGCGTTGAACTTGCAGATGTAAAGTATCTGTCTTTGATTGTTGCTTTGATACCCGGATTTGCCGCATTTTGAATTTCTTCAAGATTCGAGAAAAGTATGCCAAGCAAATATGCTTTGTTTTCGCTGTGTTCATTTAATTCCACTGTTAAATCCTCCTTTGGAATAGTTTTTATGTTTCTCATGAGATACGCTTTAATAATTGCCGCCTTACCCCATGTAATCTCTCTTTCGGCAGATATTCTGCTCTGAACTCCGTAATATAGGGTTGCAGGATAGCTTGTGCCGTTTAAAATTGCGTTGAGCACATCTCCTGCAAGATGAGGTTTGCAGGACTTGTCCTTTGATTTTGGATTGACCGTTTGACTTACTGTTTGCCATAAAGTGAGATGTTCACGCGTTTCAAAACTCGGTCTTACAATTTTCATCTGCTCTTCATGCAACAAAATATTCTGCATAACCTTGCCAAATGTGTTTTTAATGAAAAATCTGACCGACAATCTTGCTGAGTTTGGAGAGATACCGAGAATGTAAAAATTGTTATCGGGATGCAAGGGAACCTTTTCCCAATTTACTGTTTCACCATGAGCAATATGAGTAATTGCACTTTTCAAATCTGCCTGAGAAACCGTATCATCATTACCATCAAAAGCAGAACAAAGCATACTTTGATAAGCAGGTTCGGCATCTTCCGTCCAACAAACAACAGTTGTATCGCCTACATTGATTCTGTGGTCGGTATCGGCAATAAGCTTATTTAATGCCGCTGCATAGGCAAATGCGGCATACTCGCTCACAGTCGCATTATATCCCTGAGTTTTGCCGTATGACTCAAACGCACTTCCGTTAAATGAAATTAACGACGCACCTGCCGATTGCGAACCTTTAACATTCTTAATCAGCGGATGTAAAACGGCTATCTTATCGTATTTTCCCGTAACAAGACAAATGCCTTTTTCACCGTCCGAATTTGCATAATTTTCATCCCATGCTCTGCAAATTTCATCAAAATCGAATGGATACTTGCCCAAAGGCATAAGCAACATATTTGCACCCTTGCCGAGAATTTCGTCAACCATAGGCTGAGTACATCCGCAACTTAAAAGTTCATCTTGCACATTTTCAATAGTATGGTCAAAAAACTTTTTTATTGACACAGCGGCATCGCTGTCACAGTTTTCAAGAATTTTGCAGTGTTTTTCCTTACAAGCCTGATATGCCTTTGCGGCTCTGTCAGGTTTTCCCGATGAATCATAACCAAAAAGATATGTTGAGTTTTCATAGAGAAAATTTGACGCTACTCCCGATGACCTTTTAACAGGCATCGGGAGGCTGATAGGTTTTGGAATTTCCTTTTTACCGTCAGAAGTTTTTTGCTTTAAAAAAATTATTTTGTCAATATTTCCGTCATTGTCGAGGCAGAGCCCGTAAGAGATTTTCACGGGACTCCAGCCTGATTTTTCAATCTCACCCTTTTGGGCGAGGGTTTCGTACAATTTTACAAGTGATTGTAACAGCATTAGCGATACACCTCACAGTTCGTCAAATCAAGTACACCGTTCTTCAAAACGGCATTAAAGTACATCGGAGTAATTTCACCTTTACTGTAATCCATATCGTACAGCATCAATCCGAGTTCCTTTGTGGTATTTGGATAAGCTGTGTTGACCGTTTCAAATTCCCATTTTCTGAACTTTGCAGGAAACTCCCGACAGCCAAAATACGGCTGATGATAGCATTGCCCTTTTTCAAGTCTGCGTTTCATCATTTCCTGAAACTTTGCAGGATTATCAGTCGGGCTTGCTTTGTCTGTAATATCGAAGTGTGCTTCTAACACATAATGAACATTTTTCAGTACAAGCGCCGCTCTCTGCTGAATATCAGCCTGAGCATCAATGTACAAATCGTTTTTCCTGCCGTTCATAACTGTTCTGACATTTCTTGCCGATATTTTGGATTTGACTTCATTTCTCCTGATATTTGAGTATTGAATCGGACTTAAAACATATATTTTGTCAACAACCCATCGCATGCCCGGGTGCCATAAGATAGCATCCAAAATACCCCTTGCCGCCGATGGAGTTATGACATCATATGTCATTCGTTCAACCTTCAATTCAGGACGGTTAAAGGCGGCATAGTCGCCGTAAACTTCAACCATAATTGACATTGAGCATCAGCTCCTTTCTTCATTTTATTGTTGAGAATAATCTCTGTAATTCTAATATATCACCTTTTGCATATTTTTGTCATTAACTTTTTTCGTTATTTTTTTAGTTTTAAAACATTTTAATTGACACAACTTTATTAGGGTGTTAGAATTGTCTTGTCTGCGATAGCAGTGGATTGAAATGTTATATTTTTAGTTTTCACAAAATGGGAGCAAGAGCATCATTCTTGCTCCCGTTTTGTTTTTATATGCATATTCCCATACCAAGTCCGCTGTCGGGGAAAATAATACCTGTTTTTTCGCTGTAATATTTGCTGTCTGCCAAAATGAAAAATTCATCGTCAACAATTTCGATTGCCGAAGCCCCATCAAGTTTTTCAAATTCCCACAAATAAAGATTAACGGCATATTGTTCAAGCTCACGGAACAGATTCTTTGTATATTTTTTGTTGCGTAGTTCTGAAATTAAACTCTTATTATACTCAGTTGGTATATACACCGTCTTTGCATTGTTATCTATCATTTTAAAATCATTTGCCACAGTTTTAAATTGAAAGTGCTGATACTTTTTAACTATATTTTTATAGTTAAAGTCATCATCATTTCCGCTTTTCAGATAGTAATACAACTCATCAAAATATTCTTTAATAGCAGTTGCTGTGTAAATTTCCGAACCGTACTTTTCAATAATCTTACGGGCAACTGAGGCATTTTTCTGCTGACAGGATATTATTTCTCCTGTGTCAAAAATATGAACAAGGCTGTCGCTCCTGTTATTTTTGCCCTCTCGGTTGCATCTTCCGCCTGCCTGTAAAATCGAGTCAATTCCCGAAATGGCTCTGTAAACTGTCTTAAAATCCAAATCTACACCCGCTTCAATCAGACTTGTCGAAATAACTTTGCAAGGCAAATTGTTGTTCAAACGGTTTCTTATCTTTTCAATTGAACGCTTTCTGTGTGCAGGATATTCGTGGGTCGAAAGGCATATATTTTCTTCACTTTCACCAAGCATTGAAAACAGCTTTTTAGCGTGTTCCTTTTTATTAACCACACAAAGCACCTGTTCTTCATTTTGCAGTCTGAACACAAGCTCGTCATCGTCAAGATTCCCGTCATAAACAAATTCCGTTCTGCGAAACTTTTCGGCATATTTTTCGGGATTTTCACGGCATATTTCAGGAATTTTGTAATTGCTCAACCCCTTACATTCACCGAAAAATTTATCAAGACTCGGCTGTGTTGCTGTACAAAGAACAGCCGTAGAATTGCAAATTTCAGTCAGTTCGTTAATAACTTTTACACACGGCACAAGATACTGTATCGGCAACATCTGCGCCTCGTCAAAAATAATTACGCTGTCGGAAATATTATGCAATTTCCTGCTTTTTGAGGGCTTGTTGCTGAATAAGGATTCAAAAAACTGAACCGCAGTCGTCACTATAACCGGAGCGTCCCAGTTTTCGCAGGCAAGTTGTTGTCTTTGAACCGTTTCTGACGAAGTTTTTTTAGGATCAAAAGTAACATTGGAATGGTGTTCAACAACATTTTCTGCGCCGAGTGCGTCCTTAAAAACGGCGGCATTTTGCTCAATAATGCTCGTGTAAGGAATTACATAAATCACACGCTTTCGCTTGTGCTTGTCCTGAACCGCATAATTCAGTGCAAAAGCAAGCGAAGATATCGTCTTTCCGCCGCCTGTAGGGACTGTAAGTGACAAAAGATTTTCGTCGCTGTCTTTGGCGGCTATACATTGCTTTTGAATTTCAGAACGAAGTATATTCAGTTCTTTTGTAGGTGTTCCCCATTTGGCAGTATAAGCGTTAAGTCTTTCAAGCAAAACAGGGATATCATCATATCCTCCACGGCTAACCGTATCGTCAAGCATAAAACGCTCAGTGCATATAAAATCCGAGTCAACAAGGCAGGAAAACAGCATATGTATCAAAAACGCATTTTTAAATTCATCGGTTTTTAAGACTTCGGGAACAATTTGCTTTTCAAAATCAGGCTGTTCGGTTTCCCACGCAGAATAATTTTCAATGCTTTTGTCATTTACTTTTCCGAGAAATGTACCGGAGTCAGGCATATCATAACTGCTTCCAAAATCAGGCAATCCTCCGTGATGACCCGAAATGCAAAACGCTGTCATAACCAATTTATGTTTACATGCGGTTATTGCACCTGCCGTTGAATGATTTACGGTAATATTTTCGCCGTTGATACGCCTTTGAAATTTTTCGCTGTATTTGCCTATATCGTGAAGTTTACCCATTTCATAAGCAATTTTTTCATAACCAAAACTTTTTGCAAATTCAGCCGCCATTTCGGCAGTTTGATTCAGATGATCAATCAACAATTCTTCTTTTCCGTCCGTATCATTTCGTTTATGTGCCAAATATCGCAAAAGCATCACTCCCAAAGATAATTATAACACTATTATATCACTTATTTGGTTATTTTCAATAGTATTTACAGTTATTTTTGAATAATATTAGTATGTATTTAGGTTTTATAATAAATTTTTTAGTGCTTACAAATCAAACTTATGTGTGTTTAATTATTGTTGTAATGCATTTTTAACCTTCTTCCGTTACCTTTCCGTTTTTTGGGGGTATCCCAAATATTGAAATTGAGCTGCATTAACAAAGGGCGGATATCGCAAAATACGGTATCCGCCCTTTTCTATATTAAAACATCCTCAGCAATAAGCCGAATGGGGCTTTAGTCAGCGTGCTTTATCAGCAGCCGCAGCCACAGCTGTTGTTGTCACAACCACAGCCGCCGTTATTTCCGCCGCAGCAGCAGAGAACGATGATAAGAAGAATAATCCATGAGCAGCAGCCGTTGCCGTTACCAAAGTTACACATACGCTTACCTCCTTTCGTTTACACTACATATTATTGTGAAAGGAGAAATGTGTGACATCAAAAAAATGACGGCTGCGAAAATCTTCGTAACCGTCATCAACTGTAACGATTTAATTAAACATTGAACCTGAAAAGAACGACATCGCCGTCTTTCATAACATAGTCCTTGCCCTCACTGCGGACAAGACCTTTTTCTTTTGCGGCTGTCATACTTCCGCAGGCGATAAGGTCGTCATATGCGATAACCTCGGCTCTGATAAATCCACGCTCAAAATCCGAGTGAATTTTGCCCGCTGCCTGAGGTGCTTTTGTTCCTTTTTTGATTGTCCATGCACGAACCTCCTGTTTGCCTGCCGTAAGGTAGGAGATAAGTCCGAGAAGTGCGTAACATTCCTTGATAAGTCTGTCAAGACCGCTTTCTTCAAGTCCCATATCGGCAAGGAACATTTCCTTTTCTTCCTTGTCCATCTCAACGATTTCTTCCTCAATCTGAGCACAGATGGGAAGAACACCGGCGTGTTCTTCGGCGGCAATCTTCTGAACAGCCTTATAGCCCTCGTTTGAGTCGATGCCGTTTGAGAAATCCTCGTCACTCATATTTGCGGCATAGATAACAGGCTTGTTTGTGAGAAGAGCAACCTCTGAAAGAATTGCCTTTTCGTCATCGTCACATTCAACACTTCTTGCAGGCTTGCCCTCGTTGAGTGCGGCAAGAACTCTTTCAAAAAGGTCGATGTCTTTCTGATACTTTTTATCGCCCTTGAGCATTTTCTTTGTCTTGTCAATTCTGCGTTCGAGCATTTCAACATCGGAGAGAATAAGCTCAAGATTGATTGTTTCAATGTCACGGGCAGGGTCGATGTTGCCTTCAACATGGATAATGTCGTCGTTTTCAAAGCAACGGACAACATGAACGATAGCGTCACATTCACGGATGTTTGAAAGGAACTTGTTGCCGAGTCCCTCGCCCTTTGACGCACCCTTTACAAGACCTGCAATGTCTACAAATTCAATTGACGCAGGAGTATATTTGTCAGGATCATACATTTCCGCAAGTTTATCAAGTCTTTTGTCCGGAACTGCAACAACGCCGATATTCGGCTCAATTGTGCAGAAAGGATAGTTTGCACTCTGAGCACCTGCGTCTGTAATTGCGTTAAAAAGTGTACTTTTGCCGACATTTGGAAGTCCGACGATTCCGAGTTTCATTTATTTTCACCTCAAATAATATTCGGGCAATGCTTGCCTATTTTCACTGAATATTGTATTATTATATCGTATGGATACTTACTCTGTCAATTCACAGACGAGTAATGCACACTTTGTTAAGTATATCACATAAAATTGCTTTAAACAATAAGAAAGGAAATTTTTATGAGCGAAATAAATACATATTCTGTAACAATTAAGGTGGAAGAAGAAAATCTTGCCGTTTCAATGGGCAGCGGCAGTCTTTGTGTGCTTGCAACTCCTTGCGTTGTGGCTCTTATGGAAAATGCCGCCGCAGCTCTTGCAGACAAGGTTCTTGACAACGAAGAACTTACAACTGTCGGTACAATGATTTCAATTGAGCACACAAGCCCCACTCCCCTCGGTGCTGAGGTTACGGCAACAGCCGTTCTCAAAAGCGTTGACGGCAGAATGTTTAATTTTGAAGTTTTTGCCGAAGATAAAAAGGGTGAAATTGCAAAAGGCACTCACACAAGAGTAAGCGTAAAATCAGAAAAATTTCAGATGAAGGCGGACAGCAAGTTTGATGAATAAGTACAAATATTATCTGTTTGACCTTGACGGCACAATCAGCGAGAGCGCATTGGGCATAAGAGAGTCACTTGAAAACGCAATTAAAAGTATGGGCAAGCCGTTGCCGAATCTTGACGATTATACATTGTATATCGGACCGCCGCTGCTCGATACATTCCGCAATATCTGCCGTTTCAATGAGGAAGAATCGGCAAGAGGCGTTGAAATTTATCGTGAATACTACAACACCAAGGGCAAGCTTGTGAACAAGCTTTATGACGGCATTGACAGGGTTCTTGCAGAGCTTAAAAACAGCGGTGCAAAGCTTGCCGTGTGTTCGTCAAAGTATGAAAAGTTTGCCGAAGAAATTACAGACCTTCTCGGTGTGCATGATATGTTTGACGCAATCTGCGGTTCAACACTTGACGGCAGCAGAAAAGATAAAAAAGACCTCATTCCGTATGCTGTTGAAAGATTAGGCGGCAGTCTTGAAAATGACAGAAAAGATACCGTTATGATTGGCGACACTTGGTTTGACACAAAGGGAGCAAGACTTTGCGGTGTTGATTTTGTCGGTGTTGAATACGGCTACGGCGACCTTGAAAGCATGAAAAAAGAGGGCGGCAGGGTGTTTGTGAAAACTACGGCAGAACTCTTGGATGTTCTTACAAAGTAAATAATTTGAAATCGGACAAACGGAATTATCCGAAGATTTTTCGCATACATTTTATCAGAGAATAAAATATGCGGAGGATTTACAATGTTCGTTTTTGATTTTAAAATCAAGGCTAAGAAAACGGTAATTTTAGCGGCGGTGCTGTCCGTAACAGCGGCAATAATATGTACAGCCGTTACGGTTGCAATAAATTCACGGTTGCCCGATACAGCCGTGAGCGATAAAACAGGGGAGTATTCTCTTGTGCTTAATGACGGTGAGGAGAAAAAATTCCTTGAACAGTTCGGAATTGAAACCGCCGATGCAAAGTCTGAGAAACGCTCGGTTGTAATTCCGTCGGATTTTAATGAATATTACGAGGAATACAACGAACTTCAGAAGAAAATCGGACTTGACCTCGGAAAATTCAAGGGCAAAGAGGTTACGGAGATTACCGTTCCCCTGGAAAAGCCAAAGGATAACAATGCCGTTTTGCTTGTTTACAAAAACAGGGTAATCGGCGGACACATTACAAACGGAGAATACGGCAGTAAAAATCTGCCGCTTGTTGAATAAGATGGAAAGACTTGATAAGCTTATTTCGTCACAAAGAGCCGACGGCAGAAAAGAGGTTCAAAAGCTGATTAAAAGCGGTGCGGTTCTTGTGAACGGAAAAATCTGCAAAAAGCCTGATACAAAGGTTGACCCCGACAAGAATGAAATTGTTGTGGACGGACAGGCTTTGAATTACAGCAAATATATATATATAATGATGAACAAGCCTGCGGGAGTTGTTTCGGCAACCGAGGACAGGCAGTTTAAAACTGTTATTGACATTATCCCCGAGGATATGAAACGAAAGGGACTTTTTCCCGTCGGCAGACTTGACCGTGATACGGAGGGACTGCTTCTTATTACAGATGACGGTGACTTTGCGCACAGCATAACCTCGCCTAAAAAGCATGTGGACAAGAAGTATATTGCAAAGCTTGACGGAGAAATCACAGAAGATACCGTAAAGGCTTTTTCTGACGGAATTGAGTTCTCTGACGGAACGAAGTGCCGCAGTGCCGTGCTTGAATGTGACAAAAATGATAAAAAAACAGGAATTGTCACAATTTGTGAGGGTAAATATCATCAGGTTAAAAAAATGTTTTTGTGTTGTGGATTAAAAGTTGTGCATCTTCAACGAATTTCAATAGGCGGTTTGTATCTTGATAGCAATTTGCACATAGGTGAGTGTAAATTGCTGACGGATTTGGATAAAAAGTCGGTCTTTATCGGCAATATACACTAAAAAATGCATCTGAATTTTATCCTGTGTCAGTTTTAAATAAAATAATGCATATATCTTTGGTCAATTTCGGTATGGTCAAATTGTGCGAAAAGTGGTATATTATTGTAGTAATAAAGCTAAGGACTTTATAGTTATCGACTAATTGGAGGTTTATACACAATGGCAAATGTTTCATTAAGACATGTTTACAAGATTTATGACGGCGGTGTAACTGCTGTTACAGACTTCAACCTTGAGATTGCCGACAAAGAATTTATCATTCTCGTTGGTCCTTCAGGCTGCGGTAAATCAACAACTCTCAGAATGATTGCAGGACTTGAGGATATTTCAAAGGGTGAGCTTTATATCGGCGATACACTCGCAAACGATGTTGCACCTAAGGACAGAGATATTGCAATGGTATTCCAGAACTATGCTCTTTATCCTCATATGACAGTATATGATAATATGGCATTCGGTCTTAAACTCCGTAAGTTCCCTAAGGAAGATATTAAGAGAAGAGTTGAAGAGGCTGCAAGGATCCTCGGTATCGAGCAGTATCTTGACAGAAAGCCAAAGGCTCTTTCAGGCGGTCAGAGACAGCGTGTTGCTCTCGGTCGTGCTATCGTTCGTAACCCGAAGGTATTCCTTCTTGACGAACCGCTTTCAAACCTTGATGCTAAGCTCCGTGCTCAGATGAGAACAGAGATTTCAAAAATTTATCAGCGTCTCGGCACAACATTCATCTATGTAACCCATGACCAGACAGAGGCTATGACAATGGGTACAAGAATTGTTGTTATGAAAGACGGTTTCATTCAGCAGGTTGATACTCCTCAGCATCTTTATGATATGCCTTGCAATATGTTCGTTGCAGGATTTATCGGTTCACCTCAGATGAACTTCATCAACGCTGTTCTCTCTAAGAACGGCGGCAAGTATACTCTTGATTTTGACAAGTATCACATTCCTGTTCCCGAGTCAAAGGTCAATGCTGACCTCGACAACTATGTTGGCAAGGAAGTTGTTTTTGGTATCCGTCCTGAGCATGTTCACGATGAGCCTGAAGAAATTGCTAAGGCTGAGTGCCTTCTCAAAGCCAATGTTGATGTTACCGAGCTTATGGGCGCTGAGATTTATCTCTATGTAAACATCAACGGTACACCTATTACAGCTCGTGTTGAACCTACTTCAACAGCTAAGCCGGGCGACGACATTGAGATTGCTTTCGACCTCAGCAAACTCCACATCTTTGATAAGGACACTGAGAAAACAATCACAAACTGATTATAATTTAATTTGGTTTTTACGGCGGAGCGTTATGCTCCGCCGTTTCGGCTTTTTAGGCAATTCTATTTTAACGGATTTTGGCAAAATATGCTCTGCTTTTTTACTTTTTATTTACAGGCTCTTTTTCTGCTCCAACTTTTATTATAGAGCCTTATTGTATAGCCTTTTTAAATTCGTTTCACTGTGACGAATGAACAATTTTTCGTATTTTGTCACAAAATCAACACAATGTTGTGATACATTAAAAAAGTAATAAAGTTATGTAACAATTGTTTAATTTTGCTTTCAAAACTGTAACTTGTTGCTGATTATGCAAATTCTCTAAAAAAATTCAAGAAAAATTGTAAATAGAGGTTGATTTTTTTCTCGTTTTTGTGTAATATGTATATGAGACAGATTGTATTTTATTGAACTCTTTTACAATCACAATATATAACTGCGGAGAAAACGAGGTAAAAATTTATGTCAAACAGATTATTTCAAGGTATTGTACACCAGATGAAAGACGCAATCGACAGAACGATTGGCGTAATTGACGAGACTTCGGTTGTTATTGCCTGCTCCGAGCTTGGAAAAATCGGCGAGGTAAACGAGAGCGTTAATTCCGAAACACTCAGCTCGACAGCACCGTTTGTTGTGAACGGCTATACATACAGATCTTTCGGCAGCAATGCAAAGTATGATTATGCTGTATTTGTTCAGGGTACCGATGAGTATGCTCAGAAGTATGCTCAGCTTTTGTCGGTTTCTTTTGCAAGCATCAAGCAGTATTATGACGAAAAGTATGATCGTTCAAACTTTATTAAGAATGTTATTCTTGACAACATTCTTCCGGGTGACATTTACCTTAAAGCAAGAGAGCTTCACTTTAACAGCGAGGTTTCCCGTGTTTGCCTGCTTATTAAAATTGTTTCTAAAACAGATGTTTCCGCTTATGATATAATTCAGAACCTTTTTCCGGACAAGTCAAAGGACTTTGTTATCAACATTAACGAGGTTGAAATTGCACTTGTTAAGGAAATCAAGCCTGACACAGAGAGCCGTGACCTTGAAAAGTTGGCAAGCTCGATTTCAGACACACTTTCGAGCGAGTTCTACACGCATTGCGTTGTCGGTATCGGTACAACGGTTACAGGCATCAAGGATCTTGCAAGAAGCTTTAAGGAGGCACAGTCGGCGCTTGAGGTTGCAAAGGTATTTGACACTGACCGTACAATCGTAAGCTATGATAACCTTGGCATTGCCCGTCTTATCTATCAGCTTCCCACAACATTGTGTGAAATGTTCCTCAAGGAAGTTTTCAAGAGAGGTTCAATTGAAAGCCTTGATCAGGAAACTCTCTTTACAATTCAAAGATTTTTTGAAAACAACCTTAATGTTTCCGAAACGTCAAGAAAGCTCTTCGTACACAGAAACACTCTTGTGTACAGACTTGAAAAAATTAAAAAGCTCACAGGTCTTGACCTTCGTGAGTTTGAGGATGCAATTGTGTTCAAGGTAGCTCTTATGGTTAAGAAATACCTCAACGCAAGTCCTACAAAATACTGATTTGGTTAAAGTGTGCCCGAGCATAGTGCGTTCGCTGTGCTCTGGGCGTTTTGACTTTTTATGAGTATTTGTACAATAACTACAAAACAAAGGTGACTTTATGATTGATTTTATAAATGTGTCTAAAACATACCCTAACGGCACTCATGCTCTCTACGGTATTACGCTGAGTATTGATAAGGGCGAGTTTGTGTTCATTGTCGGTGCATCGGGCGCAGGCAAGAGTACATTTCTTAAACTCATTATGCATGAGGAAACTCCGACATCGGGCAAAATCGTTATCAACGACACTGATGTTACAAAGCTGAGAAGGAGCAAGGTTCCTTATATGCGCCGTCATATGGGCATTGTTTTTCAGGATTTCAGACTTATTGACAAGATGAATGTTTTCGACAATGTTGCGTTTGCGATGCGTGCTGTCGGAAAACCTTCGGCAGTAATTAAAAAGCGTGTTCCGTATGTGCTTGAGCTTGTCGGTCTTAAAGATAAGATGAAAAACAGACCGAGTGAACTCTCGGGCGGTGAGCAACAGCGTGTAAGCCTTGCAAGAGCCCTTGTGAATAACCCCGAAATTATTATTGCCGATGAGCCGACAGGTAATGTTGACCCCGAGATGTCACACGAAATCATTGAGCTTCTCAATGAAATTAACGCAACAGGCACAACCGTTATTGTTGTAACGCATGAACATGACCTTGTTCGTGAGTTTGACAGACGAGTTGTTGTTCTTGACCACGGAAAAATTAAGAGCGACACCAAGGATTTGTTTGTTAAAGATGACTATACTGACGATTACGGTGATGACAGCGGTGAAGAAGAAAATACACCGGATTATCCCGAAAACGCAGTGGTTGTTCCGGAATAATGCGTTTGCGCAAATAGGATTTTGAAAGGATTTTTGATATGACCGGATTTGGTTATTTGGCAAAAGAAGGTTTCAAAAATGTGTGGAACAACCGTATTATGAGTATCGCTTCCGTCTGCGTTCTCATAAGCTGTCTTGTTCTCACAGGTGCGGCGGCACTTTTTTCATTGAATGTTGACAAGGTTGTTGAATCTGTCGGCAAGTCAAATGAAACCTCTGTATACATTAAAGACGGATATTCACAGCTTGAGGCTGTTTATGTAGGAAAAGCAATTGAAAAGCTTGACAATGTTGAGTCGGCAACCTTCCTTTCAAAGGAGGATGCGATAAAGCAGTATAAATCAACCCTTGGCGACGACCTTTTTGCCGAGATGAAAGGCAGAAACAAACTTCCTGATTCATTTATTGTAGTGATGAAGGATTTGTCAAAGTACGATGAAACTATTGCACAAATCAAGAAAATTGACGGTGTTGACAGTTTCAGCAGTCACCGTGAGCTTGCAAAAAAGCTTACGGACATCAGCAATCTTGTAAATATGATTTGCGTTGCAGTTGTGTGTGCTTTGACAATCATTTCAATCTTTATCATCGCCAACACAATCCGTGCAACAATGTACTCACGAAGATTTGAAATCAGCATTATGAAATCGGTTGGCGCAACGAATTCGTTTGTCCGCTGGCCTTTCCTTATTGAAGGTATGATAATCGGACTTATTTCCGCAATTCTTTCAACAGGTGCAATTGCAATTCTCTATGAGACTGCACAGGCTCTTGTTTATCAGATTGTTCCGATTGATTTCATTCCGATTAACAATGTCATCTGGATTACAGGCGGCTTGTTTGCAGTTGCGGGTGTTGTTATCGGCTTCTTCGGCAGCTTTATCTCAATAAGAAAATACCTTAAAATGGAAGGTAATGAAATACTCGGTTGGTAATCCCGACAGAAATCTTAAAGGAGGAGATTACAATGAACAAATTAAAAAGAATTTTATGTGCAATGCTCTGCGTATGTATGATTTCAATTCCTATGGCAATTCCGACTGTTGTTTCTGCTGAGGACAGCATCTCAGACCTTGAACAACAGCTTCAGCAGCTTGAACAGAAAAATCAGAAGTATCAGAAGATTCTTGATGATACAAAGTCTGACATCGCAGAAAAGGAAGAATACAAGAGCGCCCTTGTAAGCAAGGTTCAGGTTCTTGATGAAAAAATTGCAGTAACCCGTGAGAAAATTTCAAGCCTTAACGATGATATTAAGGAAAAGCAGGACGCTTATGACAAGGGACTTTCGAAAGTTGAGGATCAGTTTGACGCACTTGCAAACAGACTCAGAATTCTCTATATGTCAGGCAATGCAACCGACCTTGAAATCATTTTCGGTGCAAAGGATTTTTCTGACCTTATTGATAAGATGGAGCTTGTAAAGAACCTTGCAAACAGCGACAAGGAGCTTATCAGCGAAATCCAGACAAAACTGGACGAGCTCAGCACCCAGAAGGAATCCCTTGAGGCCGACAAGAAAGACCTTGAAACTCAGCAGTCGTCATTGAAGTCGGATCAGGACGAGTTTAATAAACTCATTTCAGATAATGACGAGATTCTTAAAAATCTGTACGCATCAAATTCCAAGGCGCAAAATTCTCTTGAAAGTGCGGCTTTGAAGAGTGATGAGATTGAATCCAAAATCAGCGAGTACTATGCCGCTCAGAAGGCGGCTGCGGAACAGGCTGCTCAGGCTGCCCAGAGTTCAAGCAGTTCATCAAGCAGCTCTTCAGGCAGTTCAAGCAGTTCATCAAGCGGCTCAAGCAGTTCGGGTTCATCAAGCTCAGGTTCATCATCTGTAATTGTTCCGTCGGGTTCGGGCTTTGCATGGCCTACACCGGGCTTTGTAAGCCGTTCATCTGAATGGTTTGAGGACAGAGAAGTTTATAACCACGGCGGAATTGATATTGCCGGCGCGGGCATCATGGGAACTCCCGTTGTTGCGGCTGCCGACGGTACTGTTATCGCAACCAACAGCAGTTGTACACACAACTGGGGCAAGAGCTACAGCTGCGGCTGCGGCGGCGGTTACGGTAACTATGTAATGATCAGCCACGCGGGCGGTAAGATGACAGTTTACGGTCACCTTACAAGTCTTACAGTAAGTACAGGTCAGACCGTTTCAAGAGGACAGGTTATCGGCTATGTCGGTTCAACAGGTAACTCAACAGGACCTCACCTCCACTACGAATGCCGTCTTAACGGTGTAAGATACAACCCGATGTCTGAGTATCCGTACATGTGATAATTTCTTTGATACATACACAATTTGATAATTAATTTAAAAGCCTTCGCATATACTTAAATAAGTAAATATGCGGAGGTTTTTGTTTTGATTACTTCATTGAATGTTGTGTTTCCCGAAAAGTGCGGGAAAATAAGGGGATTTTTTAACAGGCTGAGGGGGGACAAGGTGTGCGTTGAAATCAAAAGGGCAAGGGGCGTAAGCGTAAAACAGCTTACATACATCTGTCGCAGACAAAAGGTCAATCTCAATAAAATTGACAGGGCAATCGGCAATCAGCGCACAAGACTTTTGTGTTGCGAAGAAATGACTTTTCCGAACGACAGCGGTTACAAGCGTTTTTACTCGCCGTTTTTTTCGGCAAGACTTTGTACAAATATGGCGCTTTATGCCCTCAGCAAATTTGACGCTCCCGAAAGGCTGACGGTCGGAATTTATGACCCCGATGCACAATGCACAGACCTTGTTTCATTTGTGTTGAAATATACGGGCAATGCCTGTATTATCACAGACAACGAAGATGTATTCTATGATGAGCTGAATACCATTGCCGAAGAAACAGGTGCGTGTGCCGTTGTTACTCACCACCGTGAACAGCTTTCAAATTGTGACCTTGTCATTGCACCGTTTGAAATTGAAGAAAATCTGCCTGTAAGAAATGATGCGGTCATCCTCACAAACGGCAGACCTAAGGAAAATATAAAGGGCTTTGTGTATTTTCGCTATTGCTTTAAAATGCCGAACGGTTTCGCACTTTTGCGGCCTGAGGGATTGTCTGAGGAATACTTCTGCTCGGCACTCTATACACTCGGTTCACAGTACGAACTCGGCTCAATTGTTCCCGATTTGTGCCGTAACGACAATGAGGCGCAGACAGTGAAATCTCTTTGCAGTTATCTTGCCCGTTTTGCTTGACAATCGGTGTGAAAAAAATTATAATAAATCTATATGCAGTTTTTTGCTGATATGAAAGAATTTTATACCGTATGCACGCTTGTGCAGGTGCGGTATTAACTGAAAGGAACGATATAAAATGGCAGCTAAACCAACAATGCTTACTGCGGAAGGTCTTAAAAATCTTGAAGAGGAACTTGCAGAATTAAAAAATGTCAAGCGTAAAGAAATTGCAGAGAAAATCAAGGTAGCCCGTTCCTACGGCGACTTGTCCGAGAACAGTGAATATGATGACGCAAAGAATGAGCAGGCTATTATGGAGGCAAGAATCGCTACTATCGAGTCTATCCTCAAAACTGCTCAGATTATTGATGAGTCCGAAACATCTAACGATAAGGTACACCTCACTTCTGTTGTTACAATCGAAATGGTTGGCACAGACAGACAGATGACATATAAAATTGTTGGTTCGGGTTCTAACGAAACAAATCCCGCACAGGGCAAAATTTCTGACGAATCACCTGTCGGCAAGGCTCTCATGGACAGATGTGTCGGTGATGTTGTTGAGGTTGAAACTCCCGGCGGCGTAAAGGCATTTAAGATTCTTGAAATCTCAAAGTAATTTGTTTATCTATTGAATTTTTGCTGACGGATTCTGCTTTTGCAATCCGTCAGATTTATTGATGTTGAAAAGAGAGGAATGATTGGAAATGAGTCAGAAGCCACAGCAGACCGGCACAAGCGATGTTATCAAGGTCAGATACGAAAAGCTTGCCGCCCTCAAAGAAGCAGGCAGAGATCCGTTTGTAATTACAACAAGTGCCCGTGATGTTCTCACGGAAACAATTAAAAACAATTTTGAAGAGTACGAAAACAAAGATGTATGCGTTGCAGGCCGTTTGCTTTCAAAAAGAGGCAAGGGCAAGGTTTCGTTTATGGACCTTTGGGATCGTTCGGGAAAAATCCAGATTTTTGCAAAATTTGACGATCTCGGTGAAGAAGAATACGGTTTCCTTAAAAAGTGGGATATCGGCGATATCGTTGAAGTAAAGGGCTTTGTTTTCAAAACGCAAATGGGCGAAATTTCTGTTCATGCAAAAGAGGTTAAGCTCCTTTCCAAATCACTCAAACCCCTCCCCGAAAAGTATCACGGTCTTACAAATACAGACCTTCGTTACCGTCAGCGTTATGTTGACCTTATTATGAATCCCGAGGTAAAGGATACCTTTGTAAAGCGTTCAAAAATTATCGGCAGTATCCGCCGTTACCTTGACAATCAGGGCTTTATGGAGGTTGAAACTCCTATGCTCGTTGCAAATGCCGGCGGTGCGTCGGCTCGTCCGTTCCTTACTCACTTCAACGCTCTTGACGAGGATTTAAAGCTCAGAATTTCTCTTGAACTTTACCTCAAAAGACTTATCGTAGGCGGACTTGAAAAGGTTTACGAAATCGGCAGAGTATTCCGTAACGAGGGTGTTGACACCCGTCATAACCCTGAGTTTACTCTTATGGAGCTTTATCAGGCATATACCGACTACAACGGTATGATGGATCTTACCGAAAACCTCTATCGCCATGTTGCACAGGAGGTTCTCGGCACAACAACAATCACATACAACGGCATTGAAATGGATCTTGGCAAGCCATTTGAGAGAATTACAATGCTTGACGCTGTTAAAAAGTATTCAGGCGTTGATTTCAACGAAATTCATTCTGATGAAGAGGCTAAGGCAATTGCTAAGGAAAAGGGTGTTGAGTTTGAAGAACGCCACAAGAAGGGCGACATCCTCAACCTTTTCTTTGAAGAATTTGCAGAAGAGCATATGATTCAGCCTACTTTCGTTATGGACCATCCGATTGAGATTTCTCCGCTTACAAAGAAGAAACCCGAAAATCCCGATTATGTTGAGAGATTCGAGTTCTTTATGAACGGCTGGGAAATGGCTAATGCGTATTCGGAGCTTAACGATCCGATTGACCAGAGAGAGCGTTTTAAGGCTCAGGAGGCACTTCTCGCACAGGGCGATGATGAGGCTAACACAACCGATGAGGATTTCCTCAACGCACTTGAAATCGGTATGCCTCCGACAGGCGGTATCGGCTTTGGTATCGACAGAATGTGTATGCTCCTCACAGATTCAGCCGCAATCCGTGATGTTCTCCTCTTCCCGACTATGAAGAGCCTTGATTCCGACAAGAAGCCGTCAGGCATTCCGAAAACAAAGGATGCTGTTGTTGAAGAAAAGATTGACTTCTCAAAGGTAAAAGTTGAGCCTTTGTTTGAAGAATATGTTGATTTTGAAACATTCTCAAAGTCAGATTTCCGTGCAGTAAAGGTTAAGGCTTGCGAGGCTGTTAAGAAGTCGAAGAAGCTTTTACAGTTCACTCTTGATGACGGCACAGGCACAGACCGCACAATTTTAAGCGGTATTCACGCTTATTATGAGCCTGAAGAACTGGTTGGAAAGACTCTTATCGCTATCACAAATCTTCCGCCGAGAGCAATGATGGGCATTGACTCCTGTGGTATGCTCCTCAGCGCAGTTCACGAAGAAGAAGGCGAAGAAAAGCTCCACCTCCTCATGGTTGATAACCACATTCCGGCGGGTGCAAAGCTTTATTAAAATATGATGTAAAGATGTACCGTTTACAAAATAGATTGATGCAGAAATCGGTGCAAGCAAGGAAAAATCGCATAATTAGTGCAATGAGTGGGCAATTCCAATCGGAGTTGCCCATTTTTAAAACAAACAGAAATACAAATCGGAATTTGAGAAGGTAAGTGAATGTGATACCATGGAGGAATATGATAATGTCGAAAGATGAGTATTTGATAACCGATACGCCCCTCAAAGCGTTGACGGTTTTTGCAATGCCAATGATTCTTGGAAGTTTTTTTCAGCAAATATACAATATGGCCGACTCTATTATTGTCGGCCAGTTTGTTGGTCCTTCCGCACTTGCAGCTGTCGGTGCATGTGCAGCATTGACCAATGTGTTCATTTGTGTGGCACTGGGAGCCGGTGTCGGAGCCGGTGTGCTTGTGAGCCGTTATTTCGGAGCCAGGGAGTATGGCAAAATGAAAACAATCGTGTCAACCTCCTTGATTAGCTTTTTGCTTCTAAGTATAGTCCTTGGTGTTTTTGGCTTTTTCTTCGCCGGCTCAATGATGAGTGGACTGCAAACCCCTGCCGACATACTGGATGATGCAGTACTGTATCTGCGGGTCTATTTTGTGGGCTTTCCGTTTCTGTTTATGTATAACATTCTTTCTACCATGTTCACCTCAATCGGCGAATCCAAAATTCCGCTGGGACTGCTGATTTTTTCGTCCATCCTGAATATTTTAATGGATCTTTGGATGGTAGCCGGGCTAGGTCTCGGTGTGTTCGGTGCGGCTATTGCAACCCTGATTGCTCAGGGAATTTCCGCAGTATTTTCGTTTTTGATTTTCTTTGCACGGATGCAGCAATATAAAAGCCCCTTTAACAGGTTTGAACGGCAGGAGCTGTATTCCATGCTTCGCATTGCGGTGCCGTCGGTTTTACAGCAGTCCACAGTGTCCATCGGTATGATGATTGTACAGGCAGTGGTAAATCCTTTCGGTACACAGGCACTCGCCGGGTATACAGCAACGATGAGGGTGGAAAATGTTTTTTCATTGATCTTTGTATCCATCGGCAATGCGGTTTCGCCGTATGTTTCCCAGAATCTTGGTGCAAAGAAAATTGATCGTATCAAAAAAGGCTACCATGCTGCACTGGTGCTGGATGTGTGCTTTGCCGTTCTTGCCTTTCTCGTCATTGAAACGCTACACACGCAGATCTCCTCGCTGTTCTTAGGAAAAGACGGAACGGCGTTTGCCTATCAGGTGTCCGGTGATTATATGAGGTGGATTGGTTACTTTTTCATCTTCATGGGTATCAAGATGGCAACCGATGGAGTTCTTCGCGGTCTCGGAATTATGCGTCCGTTCCTCGTTGCAAACATAGTGAATCTTGCGATTCGTCTGTCCGTTGCCCTAATCTGTGCACCACGTTTCGGCATTGCCTTTGTCTGGCTTGCTGTACCGGCTGGTTGGCTTGCAAACTTTTTAATCTCCTATGTGGCTCTCAGGAGATCATGGCCGACTGATAAAATGGCATCAATTAGTTAACTTCCGGTTTGTCGAACCAGCCCTTTGAGAGAGGAAAAATCCTTTTCTCAAAGGGTTATTTCTGTTTTGGCATTGATTTTTATAGTTAGTCTTTCCGTCGGAAGTTACTGTTCTCTCGTTTGAAAGGACAAAGGCTTTTTTAATGTGATAATCTTCGTTGCTTACAAATGTGTTCAAGGCGCTGTGGACCGTGTAATCCTTGCCCGATTTCACCTCAATAGGAACAGCTAAAAAATACACTTTTCAATAGAATTTAGGGGTTAAAAACTACATTTTTCAATGCAAATTGAGGGGCAAAAACTACACTTTTCAAATTATGAACAGAAATTTGATGTAAAAAACACGATGCAACCTATGTATTTGGGTTACACCGTGTTTGTAAAATCTTTTAAATTCAGGCAACTTTACACTGTAATTATTTCATCAATTCTTCAAGCTGTGACTTATTATATTTACTCTTATAGATTTCATAGCCTGCCGTGTCAAGGTTTATGTTTGCGTGCCTTTTGTCAGCCTGAACATAGACATCATCACCCTTGACATATATCAAAACCCAAATATCTCGACTGGTATCTTTCAGGTATGATAAAAGAAGTACATAACTCGGTTCAACATCTATCGAATCCACCTTATTATCAGATGTCATATATATCAAATCGTCAGATGCCTTCAACTTTTCGTTAAGGTTGTTTTTGTTTGATTTTGAAATGAGTTCATTAGTTTTGTAGTCATAAAATTCAACTGAAAATTGGTTTGGATCTGCGGTCGGAGTAGTATCTGATAAAGCAGTTGTATCGGCTTCATCAGAAGTTTGAGCGTTATTTGATGCAACCTCACCGCCACAACCTGTAAACAAAATTGAAGTTGAAATAACAACTGCTAATAACATAATCGAGATAATTTTTTTCATAATTAACACCCTCTTGTGTTTTTGTCGGCTTGATTTCGGCTTGATTGTACACCTTAAATTCATTTTTGTCAAGATATTCAAAGCAAAAAAATCAACCGCAAAGTTTTTCGCTCTGCGGTTGATTTTATTTTTATTAAGGATTACGCTTAATTGGCGTTTGCTGTTGTAAAGGTAAACTGACCGTCTGCGAAATCGCAGGTAACTACTGCGCCGTCCTTGACCTTGCCCTCGAGCATCTGCTCTGAAAGCGGGTCTTCAATCTCGTTCTGTATTGCACGGCGGAGAGGTCTTGCACCGTAGTTTTCGTCAAAGCCCTTGTCGGCAATCTCACTGATTGCGTTGTCTGTAAAGCTGATTTTAATATTCATCTTATCAAGACGGTTTTCAAGAGTTTTGAGCATCTTAACGGCAATCTGCTTAATTTCGTCCTTGTTGAGCTTGTTGAACACGATAATGTCGTCAACACGGTTCAAGAATTCAGGACGGAATACCTTGCGGAGTTCGCCTGTTACAAGCTCCTTGATGTCCTTTTTCTCGCTCTCTTCGGCATTCTCATTTTCGGAGTTAAAACCGAGTGAGCTCTGCTTTTCGGTGATAAGTCTTGCGCCGACATTAGAGGTCATTATGATAATGGTGTTCTTAAAGTCAACCGTTCTGCCCTGTGAGTCGGTAAGTCTGCCGTCCTCAAGAATCTGGAGGAGCATATTGAATACATCGGGGTGAGCCTTTTCAATCTCATCAAAAAGTACAACCGAATACGGTTTTCTTCTTACCTTTTCGGTGAGCTGACCGCCCTCTTCAAAGCCTACATATCCGGGCGGTGAGCCGATAAGCTTTGACACGGTGTGTTTCTCCATATATTCACTCATATCAAGACGGAGCATTGCGTTTTCATCGCCGAACATTGCCTCTGCAAGAGCCTTGCAAAGTTCTGTTTTGCCGACACCCGTCGGACCGAGGAAGATAAACGAACCTACAGGTCTTTTCGGGTCTTTAAGACCTACTCTGCCTCGTCTGATAGCCTTTGCGATTGCAGTTACAGCCTCGCTCTGACCGATAACTCTTTCGTGGAGAACATTCTCCATGTTAAGAAGTCTTTCGCTTTCTTCCTTAGTAAGCTGAACAACAGGGATACCTGTCCATTCGGACACAATCTTTGCGATATCCTCGGCAGTTACCTCGCCGCTGTTGCCCTTCTGCTGTTCCTGCCACTTCTTCTTTGCATCGTCAAGCTTTGTCTGAAGTTCCTTCTGCTCATCACGAAGTCGTGCAGCCCTTTCAAAGTCCTGCTCGTTAATTGCGCTTGCCTTTTCTTTTTCATAGTCTGCAATTTCATCTTCAAGCTCCTTTACATTATCAGGAGAAGTAAGAGATGCAAGCCTTACCTTTGACGCACCCTCATCAATAAGGTCAATTGCCTTATCGGGGAGGTAACGGTCTGCGATATATCTTGATGACAATGTTACTGCGGCATTGATTGCCTCATCGGTAATCTTAACCTTATGGTGTGCCTCGTAGCTGTCACGCAAGCCTTTAAGAATCTGTACAGCCTGTTCGGGAGTAGGCTCGCCAACCTTTACTGGTTGGAAACGACGCTCCAAAGCGGCATCTTTTTCAATATATTTTCTGTACTCGTTAAGAGTTGTTGCACCGATAACCTGAAAATCGCCTCTTGCAAGTGACGGTTTAAGGATATTTGCGGCGTCTGCACTGCCCTCTGCGGCACCTGCACCAACGATAGTATGAAGTTCATCAATGAAGAGGATAGTGTTCTTTGACTTTTTAACCTCGTCAATAGCCGCCTTAATTCTCTCCTCAAAGTCACCTCTGTACTTCGCACCTGCTACCATACCTGTGAGGTCAAGGCTGACAACTCGCTTGTCTTTAAGAATTTCAGGCACATTGCCCTTTGCAATTTCAAGTGCAAGTCCCTCTGCAACCGCAGTTTTACCTACACCGGGTTCACCGATAAGAACAGGATTGTTCTTTGTACGGCGGGAAAGAATCTGGATAACCCTCTGGATTTCCTTTTCTCTGCCGATTACAGGATCAATTTCACCGTTCTTTGCGGCTTGAGTAAGATCTCTGCCGAATTTATCAAGAGCCGAACCGCCTTTCTGTGAACCGTTCGGAGCGGATTCGTTTTCAAAACCGCCGAAACCGTCATCTGCACCGCCCTGCATACCTTTTGACACAGCCTGTGCAAGTCTTTCAACAGATACACCGAGTTCTTCAAGAAAAGCTACTGCGTAGCTGTCGCTCTCCGAAAGGATTGCAAGGAGCAAATGCTCTGTGCCTACATAGGTGTAGCCTGTTTTTGAAGAAATGATAACTGCGGCTCTCAGAACTCTCTTTGTACGGGGAGTAAAATCATCGGGAGTAAGCTCAACGAGCGACATTGTACCGTTAATGGATTCAAGCTTTTCACGGAGAGCATCTTCCGTTACTCCGCACTCATTAAGAGCGGTTGCGGCAACACCGCTGCCCTCTTTTACGAGTCCGTAGAGAATATGTTCTGTACCGACATAGTTGTGGCGCATCTCCTCTGCACTTTCAATCGCAAGATTAAGCGCCTTGTTTGCTTTTTCTGTAAAACCTTTGAACTGATACATAAAATCATCACCCTTCCTTGTGGATAATGTATTAACTGCTTATTTTCTATGAAAGAGCCTCTCTTAAAATTTTTGCCCTTTCAATATCTCTTTCCTGTGCAGAAAGATTTTTTCCTGAGTTTACCATAAGCGTTGCAGGCTCAATTTTTTCCATAAGAGAGTCAACAACATCTGCGGTAACATCTTTTATCTGTCCCGACAAAATGCCGAAACGAACATTTGACAACAGCTTTAAAGCCTCGTCATGAGTCATAACCATTGCCGATTTCAACAAGCCTAAGCTTCTGCTTACGCTGTCCTGAATATCAATACTCTTTGCAAGTCTTTCTCTTGCCTGTTGCTCCTGAGAAACAAGCTGTTTTGTGATGTTCTCAAGATTTTCAATTGCGGCTTTTTCGGAGATACCGAGCGTTACCTGATTTGAAAGCTGATAAAGCGAACCGCTGGGTTCTGAGCCTTCACCGTAAGCACCACGGATTGTAAGTCCGAGTTTTGAAAGGTTGCCTGCAATTCTGCCGATTGTACGGCTCTTTTCAAGTGCCGGCAGATGGAGCATAACAGAAGCTCTCATGCCTGTGCCGAGGTTTGTAGGGCATTGTGTAAGATAACCGAGCTTGTCATCAAAAGCAAATTCAAGGTTTTCATCAAGCAGGGTGTCAAGCTTATCGGCTGTGTCATATGCCTGTTCAAGCGACAAGCCGTCTGTGATAACCTGAAGTCTTATGTGATCTTCCTCGTTAATCATAATGCTCATGCTTTCATCCTTGCTCAACAGCAATGCTCTGCCCTCTGTTTCGCTGATGAATTCGGGACTTACAAGATGTCTTTCAACAAGCGACACACCCTGTGCCTCTGTCAAATCATCAAGCTTAATCAGATTGAAATCCGAGGCAATTGAGCTGTTGCTGTCCCTGATTGCACTTGTAACCTTTTCAATAACCTTTTTTCTGCCCTGTTCGGACAGTCGGCACGGAAACGGGTAATCTTTCAGGTTCCTTGCAAGTCTTACTCTGGTGGAAATTACTTCGTTACTCATAATTAAGCCTCCATTTCCTTAATCTGATCTCTTAACTCTGCGGCATGTTCAAAATTCTGTTCCGAAATTGCCTTGTCGAGTTCCTTTTTAAGTGCCTTGATTTTATCTTTCTTTGTCATCTCGGCACTCTTTTCGGCTTTCTTTGTACCGAAACGGCTGTTCTTACCGCAATGGGTTGTGTTGCCGTGGATTCTTCTGATTGAAGGAAGAAGCTGGTCGCCGAAAATTTCGTAACATTTTGCACAGCCGACATGACCCGACTTTGCAATATCGGAATATGAGCTTCCGCAGAAGTCACAGCGTGTTGCCTGAGTTCTTGCGGGAAGGCTGTTGCCGAAGAAACTTCCGAGGAGTCCCGAAAATTCGTCCTCAAAGTTACCGAAGATGTTTGTGTATCCCATTTTCTTTGCACATTCACTGCACAAATCATATTCCTTAATTTCACCGTTGATAACGGTCTTTACATGAGTATTTGCATTGTTAGCACCGCATTTTTGACATTTCATAATAACTGCCTCCGTTCAAAATCAACTTAATGTGAGCAACATATTCTTGAACAAGTCCGCTCGCACGGCATCTCGTTTACTCTGTTCAACATTTGTAAGCGTTCTGTCGGACAACGCCGAGGCTATCAGCTTTGCCGATGTAAGCTCAATCATATCTCTTTGCAACATATTTTTGAGCATTGCCTCTGCACTTGCCTTGTCAAGTGTTGTTCCAATCGAATTTATTATATGCATAAGCGCCGTACCTCTATCCATCTTCACACGGCTTATTCGGATAAATCCGCCGCCGCCCCTACGGCTCTCTACAATGTAGCCTTTTTCGGGAGTGAATCGTGAGGTTATAACATAATTGATTTGGCTCGGTACACAACCGAGGTTGCCGGCGAGTTCGTTTCGCTGAATCTCCGCACTGCCGTTTTCACGGTCAAGCATCTCTATAATGTACTGTGCCACCAAATCGCTCATTCTCATTTTGGTCGCCTCTTTTCATTTGTTTGACTACATTATAATATCAAGGTCAGAGAAAGTCAAAGTCAATTAAAGTCAAAAATTAAAGCATAAGCTTTGAAATTCTCACGAATCCTCGCTTATGCTCTCGTTTCCTAATATTTTAAAATATTTTTGACTTTTTCTGACTTTCAATTTTTATCCGATAAAGTCTGACTTTTCAAGCAATTTGACCTTACATAATCACATTAACCGTGTAATCAACATCGTAAATTTCACCGTCAAACCAATTTATAAAACCTATGTAGATGCAGATTTTGTCATCATGTTTATTCATATCACGAACAACCTTAAAGCACTCCGACCAACCCGAAAAGCGTTCAAGTCTTTTGACTGTATCAACATCGGCATTGCCGTTTACAAACACACACATTGCAAGATGACGGGTTGACGATAACATTCTTACAAAGTCGAGAAACATCATATTAACCTCATCGCCCGAACATTCAATTTTAAGAGCGTCTTCCTCGATTTTGTTTCCGAAAAAATCAAGCACATTGTCAAACGCTGAATCAAAGTCATCGGTTTCAGCGTTCTTTAGTCCCTGCGAAAACTTGTAAATTGCGGTAGATGCATAAATTCTCTTAATTTTTTCAATCGTCACGGCAATCACCTTCTCGGTATCGTTACTTTTATTATTATACATTATATGAGCAAATTTGACAACAAGTATGTTATTCGGGCGGTTTAATACAATTTTCGCAAAAAAGCATTTGAAATTAAACAAAAATTTTGTGTTTGCCGATTGACAATTGTACAAAGATATTGTATTATATAATTGTACTAATGAATTAGCACAATTACTTGATAAGGAGCGTGATTTTATGTTGAAATTCATCTTATATATGTTGCTTGCTGTTGTAATTCTCGGCGGAGGTATTTTTAAAACCTTTGCTGTAAACTATGGTATTTCAAAATACCTTTCCAAAAAGCCATATAAAGGTGATTTCGAATTTAAAAAAGTTGCGTTACATACTTTGAAAACGAACTATATTTTGTTGACAATAATTGTTTTGTTTGTTATAGGTGTGGTGGTTTGCAGTATAAGTATATCGGGTTACCTTAATATATTAGAAAATATAGTAGAATTGCTTTTAGGATTTTTGGTTGCACTTGCGATGTCTTTTTTAGGTCCAAGGTACAATGCAACTGATAATGAGTACGGTGCGTATGTTATACCTTTCTTTATTTTAGTTATTCTAAGCATTCCAATGCTGTTTTTCGTCAATTACAAATTTGTTTATAAAGATTTTGAAGTTTCTAAAAATAAAAGAATGGAAGCTCTCATTTTTCACCGCACTTGCAAACGCACCATATGAATTGTTAATACCATACGGTCAGTTTGGAACGATGATTTTCAAAAGTATGATTTAATGTTAAGGAGGTTTGGTTATGAAATACACATACATATATGTTATACTCGGCATTTGTGCCGTTGCAGTAAGCATAGGAAAAGCTTTAGCAGTAAATTTCGGTATTTCAAAATACCTTTCTAAAAAATCTTACAACGGTAAATTCAAGGTCATAAAAACAGCTTCTATTTCATTCGGAGTCGGATACATATTATTGGCTTTAGCTTCTTTATTTATTGTGACGATGGTGATGGATGCAATTTACTCACACATAAGATTTGACGAGTTATTGCAGGACTTCTTATCTATATTTTACATGGCTATTATCGGAGCAAATTATGAATTTTTGGATAGTCCATACGGTCTTGGTTTGATATATGTTTTTCCGTTTATTTTCGTTATTATCGTAAGCATAGTGGTATTGATTTTTGTGAACTACACATTTGTTTATCGTAAATTTGGAATACCAAACAATAAAAAATGGAAACTCTCATTTTTCACAGCACTTGCGAATGCACCGTATGAATTGTTGATCCCTTACGGACAGATTGCAAGTATGATTATCGACCGTATGATATTTTGATTTTGTGTTTAAGGAGAGATGATTTATGTTTAACTCGACATTTATGTTCAACACAACCTTTGATCCGCAATATACTTTTGTTATCCTGTTTATTAACATAATTGCATCTGTACTTTTTACATCTGTTACAGTTTTCATTGCTATGAATTATGCAAAAAGAAAAGCCTGTATGGAAAACATAACACTTATAACAGGAAAAAATTACATAACAGTAGTTCTGATTTTTTCAGTTATAAACTGTATTGCTTCATTTGCCTCATTTATGGCTATGTATGCTACTTATTATTTTACATACATACCTGTTTGTTTGATTTTTACAGTTTTATCCGCTTTGGTTGAATATTTCATCGCAAGAACCGTAGTATTCAAAAAGTTTTCGTTTGATAAAAAAGAAAAGAATAAACGAGCTTTATCCTTTATTTGCATTTGCGCACCGTACTATATTTTTATTGTCAATGCACCGTTATTTTTATACCCAATTGCTTTCACACTCGACCCCTGCTGATTTTAACGAAGTGATATTATGAATGAAAACTCAAATCCCGAAATCTTAATCACTATAATTATTTTATCTATACTTCTTGCCATACTTTCTGTTACAACGGCATTTTGCCATACGGAAAGAAGTGCGGGTTACAAAAACAAAGTAAACATCAGCAAAAAGAATCACATAATAATTTACCCGATATTTTTTGTTTTGCATATGACAGCAATACTGCTTTTTAACCTTCCGTTTCCTGACTTAACTTGCTATCTTTCATTCAGCATAGGAAGTATTGTTTTTATTTTTTTGATTCAAGCTGTTATTGCTTATTTTACAACGTTTAAAAAGTTTGAATGCGATACGGGTACAAAAGTCGGGAAATCAATTGTTTTTTCGCTGATTTCAACACCATTCTACAGTATCCTTTTTGGTATGGCTTTTGCATTCTTAACCGCCGTTATAAATGCACCGTGGCACCTGTTTATTCCATATGCATTTTTCATCAAGATGATTTTCTTTCAAGGAGAGATGATTTATGTTTAACTCGGCAACTCTCGCTGTTATATTATTATATATACTTTCAGCCATACTTTTTACATCTACTACCGTTTCGATTGCTATATATTATGCAAGAAAAAAAGCTGATACAGAAGAAAAAGCACTTATAACAAAAAATGATTATCAAAAAACAATTCTGATTTTTTCAATTATAAACTTCATTGCATCATTTGCCGCAACGGCTGTTGCACATATTGCAGACTCAGGTGATTACAACCATCTTTCAATAGGACAATTTTCTTATTTATCTTTAATATTTGTGGCAGGCGTAGTTGAATTTTTTATTGCAAAGTCAACTATATTCCAAAGATTTTCCTGTTCAAAGGCAGACAAAACGGAAAGAGCCGCAGTCTTTGCCGCAATATGCGCACCGTATTACATATTTATCGTAAGCTCACCGATAGTTCCGTATATAATCGCAGTATCTCTTTACCCCTGCTGATTTTAACGAAGTAATATTATGAATGAAAACTCAAATCCCGAAATCTTAATCACTATAATTATTTTATCTATACTTCTTGCCATACTTTCTGTTACAACGGCATTTTGCCATACGGAAAGAAGTGCGGGTTACAAAAACAAAGTAAACATCAGCAAAAAGAATCACATAATAATTTACCCGATATTTTTTGTTTTGCATATGACAGCAATACTGCTTTTTAACCTTCCGTTTCCTGACTTAACTTGCTATCTTTCATTCAGCATAGGAAGTATTGTTTTTATTTTTTTGATTCAAGCTGTTATTGCTTATTTTACAACGTTTAAAAAGTTTGAATGCGATACGGGTACAAAGGTCGGCAAATCAATTGTTTTTTCGCTGATTTCAACACCATTCTACAGTATCCTTTTTGGTGTGGCTTTTGCATTCTTTTTCCCGTACAGTGTCGGTATTCCGATTCTTATGATAATAGGCTTATTCATTTACTGCATTACAAGTTATAGGTGATATTATGAAAAATATAAAAACGGTGAGCAGATGCCCACCGTTTTTGTGTTTAGCTTTTTTAATTTGAAATTAGTCTGAAGATAATCAAGCTTTTAAAATTAAAATATTTAACCTCAGTTACGAGAAATTAAACTAAAACAATAAAAATTCAATTAATTATTCAGCTGCTTTTCTTTTTGCAAAACATTCGCTGCAATAGTAGCTTTTGCCTTCAACAGGCTTGAAAGGAATCTTTGCAATTCCGCCGCATTCAGCGCAAACGGTTTCAAAGAATTCTCTCTCTGTCTTGGCAGCATTTTTACGAGCCTGTCTGCAAGCCTTGCAACGCTGCGGTTCGTTTGTGAAACCCTTTTCAGCGTAAAATTCCTGCTCTCCTGCAGTAAAAACAAATTCGTTTCCGCATTCTTTGCAGACAAGTGTTTTATCTTCGTACATTGGTATTTACCTCTCTTTTTCTACCTCTCGGAGGTTAGTTTGTTGCCCTGTGCGGAGTTGCACCGCAATACTGTTTAAGGACATATGCTATTTTTGCAATCCGACACGAACCTTTTTTCTTGCTCTTTGGAGTGCATTATCAACCGTTTTTTCGGTTACGGAAAGCCTTTCGGCAATCTCTTTATAGCTCAAGCCGTTGCCGTAAAGCATAAGAACATCGTACTCGGATTTTGACAAAATGCCTTGAAGGCGCGACAACAGCTGATTAAGCTGTTCCCTGCACATCAAAAGCTCCTCGGGAGTTTTGGCGGAATCTTCAATTGACTCGCCCACATCGTCCATCGGAACAATGCTTGATGAGGGAATGGCTTTTTTCTGCTCACCCCGTCTGATTATCGAAATAAATCTTCTTTCAACAACAACCGACATATAACTTTTAAAGCTTGCACCGCCGTTTTGGTCAAAGGCTTTGCAGGAACAAAGCAGTCCCACAAGACCTTCCTGAACAAAGTCATTGTGTTCATAGCCCTCTGCCGAAAACTTTCGTGCAATTATGCTGATTGTGTCAAGATACCTCACCGCAAGTTCATCAAAAGCACGGTCATCACCGAGGCTTACAAAATGCGCAAGCTGTGCGTCGGATAAAACACCGTAGGATTTTCGCAATTCGGTCATAACCTGCCCCTAATACTTATTCTTATACGCTTAATAATATAACAAAATCGCATAAATGTCAACAACTTAAAAGCAATTTCTGTAATATTGCATTATGATATTAAAAATAATTGTGCAAAATAGCTGAAATAAAGTCGAAATTACATACATTATGAAACTTGTTAAGAGAAAAGGAAAATGGTATAATAAAATATGTTTTACTTAATTTCAAATTAACGGTCTGGAGGAATTTTGATGGTTGTTACCTGCAACAGCTTTGGTGTGAACGGTATGGACGGCTACAAGGTTGAGCTTGAAGCGTCAATGTATTACGGCACACGGGAATTTGATATGGTAGGTCTGCCCGACGCCGCCGTGCGTGAGAGCAAGGACAGGGTTCTCAGCGCATTAAAAAACTGCGGCTTTAAATATCCTGCCGCACACACAACAGTAAACCTTGCTCCTGCCGACATAAAAAAAGAGGGACCTATTTACGATTTGCCTATTGCGGTTGCAATTCTTGTACTGCTCAATCAGATTAAAAGCAACATCTCCGACTGCGCATTCATCGGCGAGCTTTCGCTTTCGGGAGAAGTCAGAGGAATCAACGGAGTTCTGCCCATGGTAATCAAAGCGAAGGAATGCGGTATAAAGAAAATTTATGTTCCGAAAGCCAACGCAAGCGAGGGCGCTGTTGTTGACGGAATTGAAGTGTACGGTGTTGACAACATTCTTCAACTGAAAGATTATCTCAACAGAATTCTTGAACCCACACCCGCAAAGCCGAATACACACTCACCGAAGGAGGAGCAGGACTACATTCCGGATTTTTCACAGGTAAAAGGTCAGCTTGAAGTAAAGCGTGCGCTTGAAATTGCCGCTGCCGGCGGTCACAATATTCTGCTCATAGGCCCTCCGGGTTCGGGCAAAAGTATGCTTGCAAAACGGGTTCCGTCAATTCTGCCTGATATGAGCTTTGACGAAATGATTGAAACCACAAAAATCCACTCAATTGCAGGAACGCTAAAGCATGACGGACTTATCACAACACGGCCGTTCCGTTCGCCTCACCACACGGTAACGCCCGTAGGACTCGGCGGAGGAGGTACGGGAACTATCAGACCGGGTGAGGTTTCACTTGCAAACAACGGTGTGCTGTTCCTTGACGAGCTGCCCGAATTTTCAAGAACGGCACTTGAGGTACTCCGTCAGCCGATTGAGGACGGCTCTATCACAATTTCAAGAGCAGGTCAGAAATGCACCTATCCGTGTTCGATTATGGTGGTTGCCGCAATGAACCCATGTCCGTGCGGATATTACGGTGATCCGACAAGAAAATGCACCTGTTCGGAACAGAAGATAAAACGCTACCTCAACCGCATTTCGGGTCCGCTTCTCGACCGTTTTGATATTCATGTTGAAGTGCCTGCCGTGAAATTTGAAGAACTGCGTGACACTTCATCTGCCGAATGTTCAGCCGACATCAAAAAGAGAGCCGACAGAGCAAGAGAAATTCAGCGTGAAAGATTTAAGGGTAGTAAAACAACCTGCAACGCAAAAATTAACGCAGAACAGTTTGAAAAGGTCTGCGTAATTGATAAAGAGGCTGAAAAGACACTCAAGGACGCTTTTGAAAGTCTTGGACTTACCGCAAGAGCGTATGACAGGGTTTTGAAAGTTGCAAGAACCATTGCCGATTTGGACGAGTCGGAAATAATCCGCTCCGAGCATGTTCTTGAGGCGGTTCAATACCGCAGTCTTGACCGCAAATATTGGCAAAATAGAACTTAATGCACTACACAAGAAATTAAAAATATTACTTTTAAAAATCACAGCTTTATGCTATACTATTATAGTGCGACACCGAGGCGGTGTTGCAGTTTCATGACACAGGAGGTTTTTTATAATGGAAATTACAAAGAATTCAATAATCGGTGATGTTCTTGATCAGTACCCCGACACAGCAGAGCTTTTCTTCAGCATCGGTATGCACTGCCTTGGCTGTCCTGCATCACGAGGCGAAACGATTGAAGAGGCTTGTATGGTACACGGTGCAGATGCAGACGCACTCGTTGCAGACCTTAACAAAGCAATTGCATAATGAACGGCGCATCTGATTTTTCGCTTGATAACCGTCTTGCGCTTTGTGCGGACTTTGTGCGTGACGGAGCAAAGGTTGCCGATATCGGCACAGACCATGCCTATCTTCCGGTGTGGCTGTGCCGTATTGGCAGATGCGACACAGCGATTGCCGCAGACATCAACCCCCTGCCCCTTGAACGGGGAATTGAAACGATTAGCAACAGCGGCCTTAACAATCGAATTGAAGCAAGGCTTTCAAACGGTCTTGAAAAAATTTCGGGCGATGAGGCTGATGACATAGTAATTGCAGGAATGGGCGGAGAACTCATTTCGCAGATTATCGAAAACTGGGAGTTTTCAAAGGACAGGTCAAAGCACTTTATTCTTCAGCCTATGACCAAAAGTGAAGAGCTTATGCGTTGGCTGTTTGCAAACGGTTTCAGCGTTATCAAGCGTGACTGCTGTACTGCCCCAAACAAGTGCTACACTGTAATTCTTGCCGAATACAGCGGTGAGGTTCGCTCGGTATCAGAGAGTGACCTCTACCTTTACGGACTTAATCCGAAGAACAACCCCATGCACCGCAGATTTATTGAAGGCTGTGTGCGCAGACTTTTAAAACAGGCTAAGGGCAACCCTGTCTGTGCCGAAACCGCACGCATTCTTGAGGAGAGCTTTAAGTGAAAACCATAAACGATATACTTAATTTTTTTGAAGAATTTGCGCCCTGTGCAACTCAGATGAGTTTTGACAACGCAGGGCTTATTGTGGGCGACAAATGCACAGCCGTAAGCCGTGTGCTTGTCGCTCTTGACATTACGGAAGATGTTGTGAATGAGGCGGAAAGTCTGGGATGTGAGCTGATTATCAGTCATCATCCCGTAATTTTTGCCCCTATAAAAAGGCTTTCGCCTTCTTCCGTTCCCTATATGCTTGCACAAAAGGGAATTTCCGCCGTTTGTATGCACACCAACCTTGATCTCAGCGAAAAGTTCGGAGTAAACATCTGCCTTGCAGACGCACTCGGAGTCAAAAATCCCGTGCTGTCGGAACTTGGCGAGTGTATGTTCACGGGGGAGCTTGAAAGCGAAACCGATATTCACGATTTTGCAAAGCTTGCAAAGAAAAATCTTGACTGCAAGGGACTTCGCTACACCGACATTAAAGACAGGGTTAAAAAGGTTGCCGTATCGTCGGGTGCAGGCGGTTCAAATGTGTTTGACGCGGCTTTGGCGGGTGTTGATGTGCTTGTCACGGGCGAAATCAAGCACCATGAGATTATCGCCGCAAATTCGCTCGGAATTGACATTATTGACGCAGGTCACTTCAAAAGTGAAGATGTTGTAATTTTGCCGCTTGTAAACAGGCTTTCAAAGAAATTTTCCGACATTATTTTTACAAAATCGCAATCCTGTGACGATATGATTAAATTTATTTAACCTGTAAGCATCATTATCAAAATATTTGTTGCATAATTTGTTACAATTTGATATAATGATACGGTAAATTACTATATGTGGTAGTGCGCCGTCTGTACGCACCGCAAAATGAGGTATTATGAGAATCAGAAAAAAGAAATGGGCAGAACCGGAGCTTTCCGTTTGCGACTTTTATGTAAAAAATCCTGAGGAATACGCAGGAAAATGGATGCAGGCTTTCAAAAAAGAACAGCCGTTGTATCTTGAAATCGGCTGCGGCAAGGGCGGTTTTGCGGGACAGCTTGCACTTAAAAATCCCGACAAAAACATTATCGCACTTGACATCAAGGTCGATATGCTCGGCGTCGGCAGAAGAACAATTGTAAAGCTTTTTGAGGACGCAGGCAAAACGCAGGATGATATTACAAATCTTCTGCTTGTAAAGTACAATGTTGAAATGCTTGACAAAATTATTACGGCTGACGATAAGATTGACAGACTTTTCATCAACTTCTGTAATCCGTGGCCGAGAGCAAAGCACAAAAAGCGCAGACTTACATACTACAAAAAGCTTGAAATGTACAAAACATTTTTGAAGCCTGACAGCGAAATCCGTTTTAAAACGGACGATGACGGGCTTTTTGACGAAAGTCTTGAATATTTTGAGCAGAGCGGATATGAGATTTTGTACCTTACCCGTGATTTGCACGCAAGCAATGTTACGGACAATATTGAAACGGAGCATGAAAAAATGTTCTCCGAGGAGGGCATAAAAATCAAGTATCTTATTGCAAGGCAAAAGACTTAAAGAATCAAAATAAATGGCAGGGGGATTTTTTGTGAAGATTAAAAAACTGATTTCGGCTGTGCTTTTCGGCTCAATGCTTTTATGCATGAGCGGCTGCAATATTTCCGATTTCAGTGCCGACAATCTTCTCCGACCTCCCAAGGCAGTCGGCGACGAGGCTGAAATTGAACAGCTGATTGCAAAAACCGCCGACAGCGGTTATACGCTTAAGTATCCTAAAAACGGAAAATTCCGCAGTGCGATAATTATGACCGACCTTGACGGCAACGAAAGCAACGAGGCTGTTGCTTTTTTCCGCAACAGTGCCGAAACCTCTTCGGTACATATGCTCGTTATGTATTCAAAGGATAATTCGTGGAAGATTGCATCCGACAACATCTTTGAAACAACGGATATTGACAGCGTCGATTTTGCGGATTTAACCGGCAACGGAAAAGCTGAAATCATTGTCAACTCAACAACCTACACTCCGAATGTCGGCAAGCTTTCCTGCTATTCCTACTCAGACGGAAAAACAAGCGACATCGGGTCCGGACAGAGCTGTTCAAGCTTTGTTACCGGAGATTTTGACGGTGACGGAACAAACGAGATTATATCACTTGTTCTCTACACAACCGAAAACGAGGCTCTTGCGTCAATGCTTGATTACAACGAGGACAGCAAAAGCCTGTATGCCAAAGCAATGGCAAACATGGATCCGAATGTTGTAAAGTACAAGAACATTGCCGTTACAAAGCTTGATAACGATATTACGGGAATTTTCGTTGACGGAACCTCGGCAAGTGAGATTACGAACACACAGGTTATCTTTTACAGCCGTGACCTTGCAATTCTGCGTAATCCTATGTTTAAGGAAAAGGCAAAGAACCTTTCCGAACGCACCTCGTCTGTTATTTGTTCCGACATTGACAAAGACGGCAGTCTTGAGATTCCGGTTACACTTGCTCTTCCAAAACAAAAGGGCGACACCAAAAACATCTATGCAGACAAAATTATCTGGAACAGCTTTGATACCGTAAAAGAAAATCTTATAAAAAAACAGACAGCCGTTATAAACTATGATTTTATGTTTATGATGAGCTATCCCGATAAGTGGGACGAAAACAAGGTTACGGCAATTACAGACCTAAAAAAAGGAACTACCTCATTTTTCGCATGGAACGGCTCAAAGCTTGACACGGAGCTTTTTGAAATAAAGGTGCTACCGATAAACGAATGGGAATCCGGAAAATCAAACAATTTTACACTTATTACAAAAGACGATAAATATGCATATACATTTAATAATATAAATCCCGACACACAGATTTCGCTCAGTGATGACGAAATTAAAACCGGTTTTATGACACTTGTTCAATCGGGAATCTGACCATAGTAACGGAGGTTTTGGTATGAAAAAAATTCTTGTTTGTGAGGACGAGGCGGCAATTCGTGACTTTGTCGTTATCAATCTTACAAGAGCAGGCTACGAAGTAGTTGAGGCAGACTGCGGCGAAGCGGCTTTGCAAAAATATGAAGATAATAACGGTGACTTTGATGTTGCAATTCTTGATGTTATGATGCCGGGCATTGACGGCTTTCAGGTTTGTAAGGAGCTGAGAAACCGCAACGGCGGAATCGGAATTATTATGCTTTCCGCAAAAACACAGGAAATGGACAAGGTAACAGGTCTTATGCTCGGTGCGGACGACTATGTTACAAAGCCTTTCTCACCGAGTGAGCTTCTTGCAAGAGTTGACTCACTCTACAGAAGGGTTGCACTTGCACAGTCACATTCAGAAAACAACTTTAAGGAAGAACTTAAATCAGGTGAATTTACACTTAATCTTCGCAACCGTGCTCTTATGAAAAGCGGCAAAATGATTGAACTGACACAGGTTGAATTTCAGATTATGGAGTACTTCTTCTCGAATCCGGGTGTTGCTCTTGACAGAATCGACATTCTCAATCATGTATGGGGTGACGCTTATGTCGGCGAGGATAAAATTGTCGATGTTAATATCCGCAGGCTCAGAATGAAGGTTGAGGACGAGCCGTCAAATCCCAAGCACATCATCACGGTTTGGGGACTCGGCTACAAGTGGGATTCAGGCGAATAATTCCGACAAAATTACGCACATAATCTATACAAAGGAGGACGGCAACAATTTTTAAGGGCATTTCAAAAAGATGGATGCTCAACACATTGAGCGTCGTACTGACAATCATAATACTTATTGTTGTCAGCCTTATTTTTATTGTTACATATATTTTTCAAAACAGCGTTGAACAAAATTTAAATACAACAAGCAGTGAGCTTTCTCTTGTTTTCTCGGGATTTCAAAGCGACAGTTCAACCTCATTTGTGGCGTCTGCCCGTGATTATGTTGAAAACTTTGACAAAAAGGAAGAAATGGAGGTTATCGTAATCAATTCTTCCGGCAGAGTTGTTATGACTTCAACAGGATTCACTCCCGATGAAAACGAACAGATTCCCGACTTTAACGAGGCTCTCTCTGATGAAAGCGGATATGCCTACTGGAACGGCAAGCTTTCATCGGGCGAAAGTGCTATGAGCCAGACGAGAATTATCACCAACGAAAACGGAACCTGCGTCGGTGCGGTAAGATATATTGTTTCTATGGAACAGGTAAATACTGCAATCGTGCTTGTATCTGCAGGGATTATCATAAGCGGTATTGTTATAATTGCACTTGTAATTTTGTCGGGACTTATGTTTATCCGTTCAATCGTTGCCCCGATAAGAAAACTTTCGGAGATTTCAAGCAAGATTGCTCACGGCGACTTTTCGCAGGCTAAAAAAATCGAGTACAAATATGACGATGAAATCGGCGACCTATGCGATGCAATCAGCGATATGGCGCTGGATCTTCAAACAGCCGATCAGATGAAAAATGATTTTATTTCACGAGTATCACACGAACTGCGTACTCCGCTTACGGCAATTAAGGGCTGGGCTGAAACAATGCAGCTTTCCGAAAGAGGAAAGCTTGACCGCAAAACCTTTGACCGCGGTATGGGAGTTATTATCAATGAAAGTTCACGCCTTACAAGCATTGTAGAAGAGCTTCTTGACTTCAGCCGTATTCAGAGCGGAAGAATGAAGCTCATCAAGGAAAAGCTTGACATTCTTGCAGAATTTGACGATGCGGTTTACTTCTTAAAGGAAAGAGCCGTTACAGAGGGCAAGCATCTTCTCTATGATGAACCCGAGGCTGTTTATCCTGCCGTTTACGGCGATAAAAACAGGCTCAAGCAGGTTTTCCTCAATGTGCTTGACAATGCGTTAAAATACACACCAAAGGGCGGTGTTGTTGCCGCTCAGGTAATCTACAGCAAAGATGAACCCGATATTATTAAGATTGTAATAACCGACACGGGTTGCGGAATTTCTGCCGAGGATCTTCCAAAGGTTAAGGAAAAATTCTACAAAGCAAACCAGACTGTCGGCGGTTCGGGAATCGGACTTGCGGTTGCCGATGAGATTATGAACCTCCACAACGGTTCGCTTAATATCGAAAGCGGAGAGGGCGTCGGCACAACCGTAACACTAACCTTCCCTGTATATAAAGAAGGCAGTGAAAACTCACTTCCCGAAAACATTAAGCTTTAATCTTATTTCTCTGTGCAGCCTAATACAGAAAGGAACAGCTAATGGCTAAAAATACTACTAAAAAAATCACCTCAATCGGCGGCAGCGCCCTGATTGAAGGCATTATGATGAGAGGTCCGAAGCGCACAACCGTGTGTGTTCGTACCGCACCCGACAAGATTTACAGCGAGGATATAAGCATAAACACAATTCCCTCAAAATGTAAGCTTTTCAAGCTTCCGTTTCTCAGAGGAATCGCAGGTCTTATTGACTCCATGCGACTTTCCTACAAAGCGCTTATGCTCTCTGCCGATAAGGCAATTGAATCAACCGAAATTGAAGAAGAACCGTCAAAGTTTGAAAAATGGCTTGACGATAAATTCGGCGACAAGCTTGTTAAGGTTATGATGGTAATTGCGTCAATCCTCGGCGTTGCGCTTGCCGTGGGACTTTTCTTCTTTGTCCCCTCTTTCCTGTTTGACCTCAGTGCAAATGTTGTGCCGGCTTTCAAGGGTGACGGCGGAAACGCTGTTTTCTGGAAGTCTGTTTTTGAGGGTGTTCTCAAGATTATTCTTTTCTTACTTTATATTATAGTATGTTCACAAATGACAGAAATGAAAAGGGTGTTTATGTACCACGGTGCCGAGCACAAGACAATTTTCTGTTACGAAAACGAAGAAGAACTCACAGTTGAAAATGTTAAAAAGCAGAGCCGTTTTCACCCGAGATGCGGAACAAGCTTTATGGTTCTTATGCTGATTGTCGGAATTCTTGTCGGTCTTTTCGTTCCTGTTGCACCTTTCGGCATCGGATTTTTAAGACCTGTATTCAAGATTCTTCTTCTCCCCGTTTCATGCGGAGTCGGCTATGAGCTTATCAAAATCTGCGGTAAGCACGACAATGCCGCAACAAGAATCATTGCCGCTCCCGGACTTTGGGCGCAGAGAATCACAACAAAAGAGCCTGACGACACTATGATTGAAGTTGCAATTGAGGCTATCAAGGCTGTTATCCCCGAGGACGGCTCGGACATTGTAAGCAAGTAATGACTGTAAACGAAATTTATCAAAGCGGACTTAAGCTGCTTGAGAATAATAATATTGAAAATTCAAAATTTGAGGCGCAAAGTCTTTTACAAAAGGCTTTTTCGCTTGACAGAGTCGGCTTTATCATTCACAAAACTGATAAAGCCGATGAAAACTGTTCGCATAACTTTTTAAAATTTATAGAAAAACGAATTTCAGGCGAGCCGTTGCAGTATATTCTCGGCGAATGGAGCTTTATGGGATTCGATTTTAAGGTGGGCAGAGGTGTGCTTATACCCCGTGATGACACGGAAGTGGTTGTCAATCTCTGCATTGATTTTCTCAAAAACAGAGCCGATAAAAAGACGGTTGACCTCTGTTCGGGCAGCGGTGCAATTGCCGTTGCACTTGATAAAATTTCGGGTGCAACGGTTACGGCAGTTGAAATTGACGAAACCGCTTTTTCATATCTTGAAACAAATGTAAAAGAAAACAATTCGTCAGTAAAGCCTGTTATGGCTGACGCTCTCAAAATCTGCGATACATTTGCAGACGGCGGGCTTGACCTCATTGTTTCAAATCCGCCTTATATAAAATCAGCCGACATCGAAACACTTCAAAAAGAAGTTCAGCTTGAACCGAGGCTTGCGCTTGACGGCGGCGAGGACGGCTGTGATTTTTACCGTGAAATAGTGAACCGTTGGAGCAGAAAACTCAAAAAGGGCGGTGCGCTTGCATTTGAACTCGGAGAAGGTCAGGCTGACGCAGTAAAGGCACTTATGACTGACAAAGGCTTTTCGGATTTTAAAATTTCGCTCGACTTTGGCGGTGTGCAGAGGGCGATTATTGGGACTTTGCTCTGATTTTAGAAAATTTGTTCGATAAAATTACCGCCAAATTATTGCATTTTCCCCTCACATATTTTATAATCTTAGTGCGAACATAACCGCCGTTGAAGTGACGGTTATGTTACAGACTGAAAAACATCAGCTCCCTTTGCGGAGTACGGAGGTATATGAAATGGCAGTAGATAAAAACAAAGCGCTTGAAACTGCGCTCACACAAATTGAAAAACAGTTCGGCAAGGGTGCTGTAATGCGTCTTGGCGAAAATAAACATATGAACATTGAACACATCTCAACAGGTTCGCTTTCGCTTGATATTGCACTCGGAATCGGCGGACTTCCCCGCGGAAGAATTGTTGAAATTTACGGACCTGAATCTTCGGGTAAAACAACACTTTCTCTCCACTGCATTGCAGAGGGACAGAAAAACGGCGGCAATGTTGCATTTATTGATGTTGAGCATGCACTCGATCCGACATATGCGGCAGCTCTCGGTGTTGATGTTGATTCACTCCTCGTTTCACAGCCGGACACAGGTGAAGACGCTCTTGAAATTGCAGAGGCGCTTATCCGAAGCGGTGCGATTGATGTTATCGTAATCGACTCCGTTGCCGCTCTTGTTCCAAAGGCTGAAATTGAGGGCGAAATGGGTGACAGCCATGTAGGTCTGCACGCAAGACTTATGTCACAGGCACTGCGTAAACTCGCAGGTGCAATTTCAAAGTCAAACTGCGTTGCAATCTTCATTAACCAGTTGCGTGAAAAAGTAGGTGTAACCTACGGTAACCCCGAGGTTACAACCGGCGGTCGTGCGCTCAAATTCTACAGCTCCGTTCGTATTGATATAAGAAGAGTTGAAACCCTTAAATCAGGCGGCGAAATGGTCGGTTCACACACAAGAGCAAAGGTTGTAAAGAACAAAATTGCTCCTCCGTTCCGTGAGGCTGAATTTGATATTATGTACGGTGAAGGCATTTCCCGTGAGGGCGAGCTTCTTGACCTTGCCGTAAAGGCTGAGATTGTTCAAAAAGCAGGAGCATGGTTCAGCTATGACGGCAGACGACTCGGACAGGGTCGTGACAAGGTTAAGGAACTTCTCAAAACCGACAAGGAGCTTGCTGCTGAAATTGAGAAGAAACTCTGGGAAAATATTGACAAGCTTTATGAACGCAAAAAGCCTGCTCCAAAGGTAAAAATTACCGAAGTTCCGTCTGCAAACCAAGAAATCAAGCTTGATTCTGCGGATAAGACAGACAAAAAGAGCGGTGCAAAAATTGATGTTCTGGTTGACGACTGATGCTTATAACCGCAGTTGAACCACGAAGAAAGGCTATGTGTGCGCTCTACATTGACGGCGAATATGTTATGAATCTTGACGCACGCACAGTTATTGAAAACCGATTTGATGTCGGCAGAGAGATTGATGACGAGGAGCTGCACGAGATTATCAGGCTAAGCAATGAGCGCCGTGCAAAGGAAAAGGCTTTGTGGCTTATTTCCTATCGTGACCACTCAAAAAAAGAACTCACCGACAAAATCAAACGCACCTGTGATGAAGAATCGGCGGAAAAGGCTGTTGAGCGAATGGAAGAACTCGGTCTTGTAAATGATGAAAACTTTGCAAGACGATATGCCGAACAGCTTTTGTTTTCAAAACATAATGCTCCGAGAGGTGCGGTAAGACAGCTTGTTCAAAAGGGAATTGACCGTGAACTTGCAGAAGAGATTATCGAAGAAATCAACTTTGATCCGTGTGACGGAATAAGGGCGGTTATCGACAGAAAATATAAAAACATAAATGATGAAAAAATAAGGCGAAGAGCCGTTGCCGCTCTGCAAAGGCTCGGATACGGATGGGATGACATTAAGACCGTCCTCAGAGAATACACAGAGGAAGACTGATTATGAATTATAAAGTAGGCATTGTATCACTCGGTTGTGCAAAAAATCAGGTTGACGCCGAGATGCTTTTGTACACACTCAAGAACAGAGGATTTATTATTGTGAACGATCCGGCAGATGCGGACGCAGTAATTGTAAACACCTGCGGATTTATCGAAAGTGCAAAGCAGGAAAGCATTAACGAAATTATCGAACTCGGCAAGCTCAAGGACGAGGGCAAAATCAAGGCAATCATCGTAACAGGCTGTCTTGCTCAAAGATATAAGTCGGAAATTTCCGAACAGCTTTACGAGGTTGACTCGGTTATCGGAATCGGTGCTAACGAAACTATCGCAGACATCGTTTTGAAAACACTTGACGGACAGAAGTGCGAAAGCTTCCCCGACAAGGTTTGTCTGCCGCTTGAGGGCGGAAGAATCCTTTCAACTCCCCCCTACACTGCTTATCTCAAGATTGCCGAGGGTTGCGACAACCGTTGTTCCTACTGTGCAATCCCGATGATTCGAGGAAGATTCCGTAGCAGAGATATTGAAGATGTTGTAAAAGAGGCGGAAGGTCTTGCCGAGCGCGGAGTCAGGGAACTCAATGTAATTGCTCAGGACACAACCCGTTTCGGTGAGGATAAATACGGCAAACCGATGCTTGCAGAGCTTCTCAGAAGACTTTGTAAAATTGACGGCTTTAAATGGATAAGGGTTCTCTACTGCTATCCCGACAGAATTACAGACGAGCTTATTGACACAATTGCAAGTGAAGATAAGATTGTAAAATATATGGATATTCCACTCCAGCATTGTAACAAGGATATTCTCCGCAGAATGAATCGTCACGGCGACAGAGAAAGCCTTACTGCACTTATGAACAAGATTAAGGATAAAATTCCGAATGTAATCTTCCGCTCAACCTTTATTACAGGTTTCCCCGGTGAAACTGAGGAGCAGTTCAATGAGCTTGCAGAGTTTGCCGCTGAGATGAAGTTTCAGCGACTCGGCTGTTTTGCCTACTCTCCCGAGGAGGACACAAAGGCGGCTGAAATGCCCGACCAAATTGACGATGAAATCAAGCAAAAGCGTGCCGATATTATTATGGAGCATCAACAGCAGGTTATGGCTGAATACTGCGAAAGCCTTGTTGGCAAAGAGATTGAAGTTCTTGTTGAAGGCTTTGACAAGCTTGCCGAATGTTTCTTCGGCAGAAGCTATGCCGACGCCCCCGAGGTTGACGGCTGTGTATTCTTCACCTGTGACGGTGAAAAGCCAAAGGCAGGAGATTTTGTCAAGGTGCTTGTAACCGATTACACAGGCTGCGATCCTGTCGGTGAATTTGTCGGCAAAATCGACTAAGTGGCTAAAAGACTCAGCAATTTCATAATATTTAACTTTGAAAGGCACATAAAATGAACTTACCAAATAAACTGACAGTAGGACGAATAATTCTTGTTCCGTTCTTTGTGGCGGCACTTCTTGCGGATTTTCCGCTCAACAATGCAGTTGCTATGATTATTTTTGTAATGGCGTCACTTACGGATATGTTTGACGGAAAAATTGCAAGAAAAAACGGTCTTGTTACAGACTTCGGAAAATTTGCTGATCCGCTTGCAGACAAAATTCTTGTACTTGCCGCCTTTCTGTGCTTTGTACAGCTTGGAATATGTGACTGTGTTGCGGTTATAATCGTGCTTTTCCGTGAATTTTCCGTCACCTCAATACGGCTGATTGCCGCCTCAAAAGGCAAGGTTGTCGCCGCTAATATGTGGGGCAAAGCAAAGACGGTTTCACAGATGATTGCTATAATTGCAGTAATTGCAATGCAAATCGTACTTGAACTGCCCGAAGTCGGACTCAATTTTATAAACACGGCAACATTTGAACCGATTTTCTTCGTGGTGGGAGAAGTTCTCATTTGGATTTCGGTTGTATTCACAATCATTTCGGGCGTTGTATATATAGTTCAGAACAGACAGTTTATTTCTCAGACCTGAGAACATACTCTCACGGTCTTGACAGGAGGGTGATTGCGTGTTTAAAAACCTGAAAGCGGATATTGATGCGGTTATGGAACGTGATCCTGCCGCAAGGAGCAGAGCAGAGGTGTTTTTTCTCTACTCGGGTTTCAAAGCGGTGCGTTCTCACCGAAAAGCCAACTGGTGTTTGCGACACAACCTCAAGTTTCTTGCAAGGTGGATTTCTCAACGCAGTCGTCACAAGACGGGAATTGAGATTCATCCCGGCGCAACAATCGGTAAGGGACTTTTTATAGATCACGGAATGGGCGTTGTTATCGGCGAAACTACAGTAATCGGTGACAACTGCACCATCTATCAGAATGTTACTCTCGGAGGAACAGGCAAAGAAACGGGAAAAAGACACCCCACGCTCGGCAATAATGTGCTTGTCGGCTCGGGGGCAAAGGTTCTCGGTCCGTTCAAGGTTGGTGACAACGCAAGAATTGCCGCAGGTGCGGTTGTTTTAAGCGAAGTTCCGCCGAATGCAACGGCTGTCGGCGTTCCGGCAAGAGTAGTAAAAGTCAACGGTGTCCGCAGTGAAACCCTTGACCAGATTCATGTATCGGATCCGGTTGCACTTGCATTGTGCAACCTTGAGCATAAAATTTTTGAACTTCAAAAACAGCTTGATGAGCTGAAAAAGGAAAATGTAAAAAGTGAGGAATAGCAAATGATTTTATATAATTCTCTCGGACAGACAAAGCAGGAATTTGTACCGCACACACCCGGCAAGGTTAATATGTACACCTGCGGTCCTACTGTTTATCACTATGCCCACATCGGCAATCTTCGCACCTATATTATGGAAGATGTTCTTGAAAAGTATCTTCGTTTTTCGGGTTATGATGTAAACCGTGTAATGAACATCACAGATGTAGGTCATCTTTCAAGCGATGCCGACACAGGCGAGGATAAGATGCTTTCAGGCGCAAAGCGTGAGCATAAGACTGTTATGGAGATTGCAAAGTTCTACACAGACGCATTTTTTGCCGACTGCGAAAAGCTTAACATCAAGCGTCCCGATGTTGTAGAGCCTGCAACAAACTGCATTGACGATTTTATCAATATGATTTCCGTTCTGCTTGAAAAGGGCTATGCCTACATTGCAGGCGGCAATGTTTACTTTGACACTTCAAAGCTCGACAACTACTATGTGTTCGGCAATATGAATGAGGATGACCTTGCTGTCGGTGTTCGTGACAGCGTTGAAGAGGACGAAAACAAGCGTAACAAGGCTGACTTTGTTCTTTGGTTCACAAAGTCAAAGTTTGATTCACAGGAACTCAAGTGGGAGAGTCCGTGGGGTGTTGGTTATCCGGGCTGGCACATTGAATGTTCTTGCATCAGCTACAAGCACTGCGGTGAATATCTTGACATTCACTGCGGCGGCATTGACAATGCTTTCCCCCACCACACAAACGAAATTGCACAGAGCGAGGCTTTTCTCGGCCACAAGTGGTGTCCGTACTGGTTCCATGTACTTCATCTCAATGATGCAAGAGGCAAGATGAGCAAGTCAAAGGGCGGTTTCCTTACAGTTTCACTTCTTGAAGAAAAGGGCTACAATCCGCTTGTTTACAGAATGTTCTGCCTCCAGAGCCACTACCGCAAGCCGCTCACATTCTCATATGACAACCTTGACAACACAGCCACAGCCTACAACAAGCTTGTAAAGAGAATTTCCGCTCTTTCAAGGGACGGTGAGCCTGATATGGCAAAGGCTGAGGAGCTTACAAAGGGATTTAGCGAGGCGCTTGACAATGACCTCAACACTTCTCTTGCTCTCACCTGCGTTTATGATGTTCTCAAGGCTGACGCAGACGATGCAACAAAGCTTTATGTAATCGGCGAATTTGACAGGGTGCTTTCACTCGATCTTACAAAAGTTCCCGAAAGCAACAAAGCGGACGCTGACGATGACTTTGCCAAGGAAGTTGAAGAGCTTATTGCACAGCGTACAAAAGCCCGTGCCGAAAAGGATTGGGCGACAGCCGACGCTATCCGTGACAAGCTTAAAGAGATGAAAGTTGTTGTCAAGGACACAAAAGACGGCATTGAATGGCATGTTGAGGGTTAACTTGACCGCTATCGCCCAATGAACGCACCTAATTAAAACAAAATATGAATAAATAAAAATCCCCTTCATATAAATTTGGTATGGAGGGGATTTTATGCGTTTGTATATCATAACAAAACGAAATCTAATATCAATCGGATTCTGTCTTTTAATCGGAGTGCTTGCAGGAGCAATTGCAGTCACATCAACCGTTCGAGCCGTTCAGAGTGCGGCTGCTCAGCGTGAAATTCCCATTTACTATGTTGACACGGACAAAAAGCAGGTTGCACTGTCGTTTGATGCGGCATGGGGCAATGAACAGACAGAACACCTGCTTGAAATTCTCGACAAATACAAGGTGAAATCAACATTTTTCCTTGTGGGCGACTGGGTAAAAAATTATCCCGACAGCGTAAAAGATATTGCAAAGCACGGTCACGATGTGGGCAATCACAGCAACACCCATCCGCATATGACGCAGATGTCATCGTCCGATATGGTCGGTCAGATTCAGTCCTGCAACGAAAAAATCAAGGAGCTTACGGGCAAAACTCCCACCCTGTTCCGTGCCCCCTACGGCGATTACAACAATGATGTTGTAAAGTCGGTCAACGGCTGTAATATGTACTGCGTGCAATGGGATGTCGATTCGCTCGACTGGAAAGATCCTACTCCCGAGCAGATAAAGCAGAATATTATGAAAAAAATCAAGAACGGCAGTATTATATTGATGCATAACGGTGCAAAAAATACCCCCGAAGCATTGCCGACGGTAATCGAGGCAATCAAGTCCGAGGGCTACGAAATCGTTCCGATTTCGCAAATTCTGCTCAAAGGCGAATACTACACAGATGTTGACGGCAAAATGTGCAGTAAAACCGCCACACAACCGAGTTCGTGAGTAAGGCATATTTAACCGTAATAACTCAAAAATTTTATGTTTTGGTATGATGAAAGCAATGTGTAATCTGTAGGGCGAACCTCGTTCGCCCGCAAGTAATAGTGCAAACTATATGTTAAAACAAATTTTATAAATACCGAAGTTTTTTCAAATTACCGCCTTATTAAGTCGTTCACTTATTCACACGATGCCTTTTTACTGCGGATTCTATTCTTTTTGACAAGCAAAACCCCAGTGCCGCACCTGCGACATTAATAATAACATCATCAATGTCAAACATTCCCAAGGTTGTAAACAACTGTATGATTTCAACTGAAAGCACAATAATACAAATCAAAATAATGTAATACTTAAATTGCCTTGTTTTTTTCAGTAGGTGCGGCAGGAAAAATCCCATTGGCATAAACAGCATGAGATTTCCTATGATGTTTTTGATGAATGACAATGTATATTCTGCGGTAATTATGGGAGTGGTGAAAAAATCATAAAAACTCCAAAAGGGTATCGGGCTGATCATATTTGTTATCCACTCGATATATGTGCAGCCGATGTCCGATCCCATTCTGTAGAAAAACAAAATGTATGCAAGAGCGAGACAATATAAAGCAAATATTGTTTTTATAAATTTACTATTCATTTTACGAGTCATTTTAATAATAACTCCTGTTAATGATATATTTTTGCACTACCATAAGCGTTTTTTACACTCCATCCACCAGATGAAACGCAAAAGGCAACCGCGTATTTATGGCTTTTATTCAATCCGGTAAAAGAAAATGATCCCGATTTTCCACTGCCGTATATATTTGAAATTGTACGCTTAGATATCAATTTAGAGTTATTACTTAAATCAAAAATTCCGATAATAACATTTGTGGCAGAACCTTTTGTGGAATACAATGAATAATTTACATTGATTTTTTTGTTAGAATTAGGCTTAAAGTAATAATTAGTGTAAAGCCAAGAAGTCCCAATGCATTGCATAGAAGCTTTATAATATTTCTTAGATAGGTTATAAAATGTTGTGGGCTTTGATAATTCACAGAGTGAAGTAGAATCAGGCGATCCCACTAAAGTTTCTGTTATGTCTGATGTTTCTTGCAGAACAGCAACATTTCCGTCACCAGTCGATTTGTAAAAGTCTTCAATGGTGGTGGCACCCGCACAAAGATTGAACGATAAAGCAAATGTGATTGCAGAAAGTACAATCGAAAGTATTTTTATTTTTCTCATTTTCAGTATACTCCTTTGATTCAATAGTTACATATTGGTAATATAAATTTCATTTCGTGGTCAACGGTCAAATTTTTTAGTAATCCCTTCCTTCTTCGATTTAGTTCCTATAATCATAAAAAATCCTCCATTCATAGTTTTGCATCTTACCTAAGATAAGCGCAAAACATATTAAAATCTGTGCAAACACAAGCGGCATATATAAAATTGCCCACAATCGAGAATTATAAACACCAGTGTTACACAAGCCTCCACACACCATACAATGATAGTTTTTCTCCTGTAAACGATTCTTTCAATCCTGTCGAGAGGTTTGTTTGCCGTTTCAATCGGTGAAAACAAAAGATAACAAGACTTGACAGAACCATCAATCCCAGACAGATGAACCTATTTACAAAAATAAATTTCATCACCAAAAGTGCGGCTAAGATTGCCAAGGTAGTTAAAGCGTAACATTGTATCGGCGTGTTTGCGTGATAACCGCCCGAATATTTTCTTAAAGCCATGAAAGAAAATACGAATATCAATCCTTGATATAACTCACCCAAAATCACTCCAAACAATACGGTTGTGGCAATGTTCAGAAGAGGGGTTAATATTCGATCAAATCCGTATATGTAAATTTCTTGATCATCTTTTTTAATGACATCGTTTTTAATCAAGAAATTTACGATTTTCATCGTTAATGAAGCAAACATTAAAACTTTCTCAGCTTTTTAACCTTTTCAGGCAGTTTGGTTTGACCAAAAAACATATGGCAGGTCGAGTTAGCTGAATGTTTAGCGGATTCGTAAGCAAGCTTTGCCACTACACTTTCAAGCTTATCGTTTTCTGAAAAATAGTTATCCTCACCGTTTGCCCAATCATCAATTCTTAAATCAATACAATTTTCAGAAATTACGATTTCGCTCTTTTTCTGCATCTTTTGTAAGATTGACAATGCAATTGTTTTCATCCCACACGAAGTCGCCGTCAACCACACCAAGCGCAACCGTCAAAGCCAAAAGTGCAACTATAAATATTCTTTTCATTTTTACTCTCGTCATGTTTGCTTTATATCACCACTTAATACAGCAAGGCTATTATATTATTAAAACAAAATTTTGTCAATAAGTTAAAATATTATTCTCTAATACAAACAAAGAACAACTTTTTCGGTGCAGAAATTATATTAATTTATATCAAAATCATAATTTATTATTAAACCGCTACATCATAAAATAAGGCTGACAGGTTATTAAAAATCTGTCAGCCTTAAATTATTTTATCAAGTTTTCGCTACGGATAAAAATCAATAAACAACAACACGGGTTCCTGAGGAAATGTTGTTATAGATTTTCTTAGCTGCGTTGTACGGTGTGTTTACACAGCCGTGTGAGCCGTGACCCTTGTACCTTGTTCCGCCGTATTCCCAGCTTGCTCGCCATGATGCGTCATGGATTCCGCAACCGTCGGATGTGAACGGAAGCCAGAAAGTTACATGGGAATTCAGCATAAGTGTTGCAGGAGATGCCTTGTAGATGATTGAATATGCACCCTTTGGCGTATCGTTTGTACCGTAGTTGCCTGTTACAACATCTGTTTCAACAACAAGCTTACCGTTCTTGTAGTACCACATATGCTGCTGATTGATGCTGATTTCAACATATGTGCCGCCGACTGAAACACCGTAGGCATTCTTACTGATTTTTACACCCTTTGTTTGATATGTTCCGAGTATCTTGTATTTCTTTGGATTGCTGCCTGAACCGACATATCTGTAAGCACGAACACGGAAGTAGTAGGTTTTGCCTGCTGTGAGCTTTTTTGTGTTATAAAATGCATTCTTTGTTTCACCGAGTTTCTTATATTTGCCGTTCTTTGAGGTTGAATAGAAAATCTCATAGGCTGTAGGAGTAACAGGCGTCTTTTTCCATGTGAGATTTGCCCTTGAAAGCTTTGAACCGATTGAAATGGAAGGGGCGCTGAGGCCTGCCATACATCTTATTGTTGACGGTGACGAATAGTAAGTGTTCTTTTTGATTGCACGGTAAGCCTTAATCTGATAATAATAAGCCTTGCCCTGCTTGACGCCGGTATCCCTGTATGATGTTGTTGAGTTTGAAGTGATTGTCTTATAAAGAACATATTTTCCGTTTGTGTTCCTGCTCATACGGTAAATCTTGTAGCCTGTTGCCTGCGGAATCTTATTCCACGAAAGCTTGATGGCAGAGCCTGATTCTTTGAGCGAAACGCTTACGGAGTTCGGCAATGTTGCTGTTCTGTATGTTTGGCTCTTGCCCTCATACTTTACGCCGCCCTGTTTAACATAAGCGGCAATTTTAATATCATACCATGTGCCTGTCTTAAGCTTTTTGACTGTACAGGCATTTGACTTTACATATGTAAGTCTTGAAAAATTCTTGTGTGCGTCATTGTTGCGGTAATAGATTACATAGCCCGTTGCACCTTTTACCTTATTCCACTTGAACGAAAGTGAGTTTGTTGTAGATTTCGTTCTTGTGAGGTTCTTAATTGCACCGACGCTCGGCTTGATAGGCTGAGTCGGAGGAACTGTCGGAGCTACGGAAGGCTTTGAAGTGGGTTTTGTTGACGGCTGTGAGGGCTTGGTAGTTTCCGTTGCCTTGGTGGATTCAGTATCCATATCCGCTACATCAGATGAAACGGTGTTTTCTGTTGAATACCGAGTGCCTGTTTCTGCGGCAGAAACAGCTATTGTTCCGACAATGGAACAAGCTACGGTGATTGCTGCGAGCATTACAGCCAAAGCGTGTTTAAATTTGAATGTCATATATTCCATCTCCAATCGTATTTGATAATTAGATTATATATGTTTTTTTGGAAAAAATAAAGAGTATTTAGTAAAAAAATTCAAAAATCTTCCACTAATTACTCTTACTTTATCTTGTCATTTTTATTCAGTTGTGAAATGCGTTCACACTCGGCAATCAGCTTACTTTGTTTAAGCCGTCTTTCGTCCTCAAGAACAGACTCACGAACCTGCCTTTGCAGTCTTTCAAAAGGGGTGTCACGGTTGCCTGTTATCTCTTTCGGGCTTAAAATTTTGGGTGCAAGGTTTGAAGCACCGGGACGGGTAAGCATCTGAATCGTAATATGCTCGTGCTGAATGAGAGCGAAAAGCTGACTTAGAGAGGTACATTCGTCAATTGCCTTGACGAGTTCTTCGGTAGTTTTGTGACGGTACCCATGCACCTTTGTTTCCTTCAATTTCGCTCACCGCCCTTTATCGCTCCTGCAAAACACTGTAATCATTAAATTCTCAAATGACTGCCATCGCCTTTTGAGCGAGTGACACTTATACCTTAGATTATACTTAATTTTCACAAAATTTTCAATATTTATTTTCTGTTTCTTTGTTTACATCAACTCTTTTTTATGATATGCTGACTAACAGATACGCAAAATGCCCGTATAATCGACATTTTTCAGCGTTAAAAATCTTTTAACAGGAGCAGAATAATGAAAAAAACTATTTGTGCCGTAACGGCTGCCATGCTTGCACTTACCTCGGTTTTGTGCGGTTGTTCAAACAACGCTGAAAGCAGTTCGCAGTCGGGCAGTACAACCTCGGCGACCGTTGCCACAGACACAACGGTCAAGACAACAGGCGAAAAAATACATATAAACGACAGCACTCTCGGAGAAATTTGGATTACCGAGCTTGACGGTGTGCCGAAAAACACACTCAACAATGACAACTTCACCTCTGACGACACATTCAAATACTACAGCGAAAACGGCAAGCCTGCGTCAATGGAGGGAATTGACATTTCATCATACAGCGGAACAATCGACTGGGACAAGGTTAAAAAGTCCGGCGTGGATTTTGCTATGGTTCGCATCGGCGGAAGAGGTTACGGTTCTGACGGAAAAATGTACTCGGATGACTCTGCCCTTTCATATATAAAGGGTGCCAAAGCGGCAGGTATTAAAGTCGGCGTGTATTTCTTCTCGCAGGCGGTCAATAACGATGAGGCAATTGAAGAGGCTGACTATATAAAGTCACTTCTCGGCGATGAAACAATCGACTTCCCCGTTGCATATGACTGGGAAATCATAAAAGATGATGACGCAAGAACCGACGGCGTTTCGGCTGCTCAGGCAACAGCCTGTGCAAAGGCATTCTGCAACCGTGTAAAGGAGCTTGGCTACACACCGATTATCTATTCTCCGAGCAAAGAGCTTTACTTTAAATATGACCTCACCCAGCTTGCGGATTTTGACATCTGGTACTGCGAATACGCAAATGTTCCTACATTTTATTATCAGTTTTCTATGTGGCAATATTCCTCATCGGGCAAGGTTGACGGAATTGAGGGCGATGTTGATATGAACATCTGTTTCACAAACATAGCCGATTACGATTAAGAAAGGATAATATATATGAAAAAGATAGCAAGCTTTACAATCAACCACAACACACTTATGCCGGGTGTTTACATTTCAAGAATTGACGGCGACATTACAACATATGATATGCGTTTTGTAAAGCCGAACACACCGCCGTATCTTCCAAATCCCGTTATGCACACAATTGAACACCTTTTTGCAACATATGCCCGCAACAGCAAATTTGCCGACAATGTAATCTACTTTGGACCTATGGGATGCAGAACGGGTTTCTATTTTCTTGTTCGTGATATGTCGGAAGAGGACGCATTACAGCTTATAAAAGACACAATAAAGCAGTGTGCGGAGCACACGGGAGAAATACCCGGAACAACAGCAATTGAATGCGGAAACTACCTTGAACACGACCTTGACGGCGCTCTGAAAGAGTTGAATAAATATTACTCTCTGTTAAGAAATTACACTGTTGATAACTTAAAGTATAATTAACATAGGGAATTATTGTTGATTTTACCCTGTTTTTTGTAACCTTCTCCCCTATTATATTATTGATTGTGACATTTTTTAATTCTCATATTGCAATTTCGTAACTATTTGGTATAATAAAGGTATCGTGTTTGTTACAGAAATGTAACGGTTAATGAGATAGGAGAAATTATTTTGGAGACAAAGTTCATTGGTTTGGAAGGTTTCAATGAAATCGAGAGTCTTCCGACAAAAAAACGCAAAGCCTGCAAGCGTGAGCTTACAACCGCACAGAAAACCGTTCGCTTTGTAAAAAGAGCAACAACATTTTGTGCAAAATCGGTTGTAAGAGTTTCAAAAAATTCCGCTGCAAAGCTTGCTCAGACGATAAAGAACAGGAAGGGTTCCTTTAAGTCTGCAACAGTCAAATCAGTTAATGTGCCGAAAAAGACAAAAACGGCAAAAACACAAGCGTTGGCAATTGACAGAGCGTTCAGAGAATCAAGAATCGGCACAACCAAAAGTGCAAGAGAAATTGTATCCGGACTTTCGTTCAAGAGTGAAAAGCAGTACGCGCACCTTGCACCGTCAACAGTCCGTTCACAGAAATTGATTAAAAAGAAGGCTGTGCTTGCGGTTGTTGCGTGTTTCAGCGCAATCACACTTTCGTGCGTTACTGTTGCAAGCGCTCTTGATGTGCAAGAAACAAATACTAACGGAACCGGAACAGAAGCTGCTGCAGTTGTTGCTACAGCTACAAGTGATGAAGCAGTTCCCGATTACGCAGAAATCAGCGGTGAATATGCTGACCTCAACACAATTTCACCGTCATGTGCAAGTCTTTATATTGACGGCAACTTTATCGGTGCGACAGAAGAGATTGACGAGCTTAAAGCAGACCTTGATCAGGTTCTTGTTGATTACCGCAAGGATTACGATGACGAAACAACAACCGAATTTGCAAATTCGGTGGAGGTTGTAACAGGCAACCCAAGCGGTACAGACCTTGTGTCGGCAGAAGATGTTATGGCACTTGCAGACGGCAAGTTTTCAATCTCACTTTCAACAGACATTGTTTACACAAGAGATGTAGCTTATGACACAAAGGTTAAGTATGACGAGGACAAGTCTTCTTCATACAAAAAGGTAACTACCGAAGGCGTTAAGGGCGAAGAAGAAGTAACGGTAAGAACTACATTTGTTGACGGTGTTCAGACCGATGCGGTTCAGACTGACGCAAAAACTATTAAAGAGGCAGTTGACGAAGTTGTCGTAAAAGGCAAGGCTGAGGATACTTCATCAAGCTCAGGTTCATCATCAACCTCATCAGACAGCAGTTCTTCATCAAGTTCAAATTCATCTTCAAGCTACACAACAGGTTCATCGGGTATGTTTGCATGGCCACTCCCCTACACACATACATTGACAAGTACCTTCGGCACACGCTGGGGCAGACTTCACGGCGGACTTGACATTTCAGCCGGCGGTGTTTACGGACAGCCTATTTATGCATCCGCAAGCGGCACCGTAACATTCTCGGGCGGTGACAACAGCGGCTACGGCAACTATGTTATCATTGACCACGGCAGTGGCTACACAACACTTTACGGTCATTGCAGTTCACTTGTTGCAGTAACAGGTCAGTATGTAAATCAGGGCGACCTCATCGGTTATGTTGGTTCAACAGGCAACTCAACAGGTCCTCACCTCCATTTTGAAATCCGCCTCAACGGCGAAAAAATGGATCCCCTCGGCTACACAAGCTGATAAAATTAAATATTGATTATTTAACCCCCCGATTCGTTTGAGTCGGGGGGTTGTTTATGATGAATATGATTTTATCTGAACATATACTGTGCGGTGTCGAGGACTGACTCCATTGTCTTAAAGGCTTTGTTTGCCTTTTTCTTGAGTTTTGGGTTGCTGTCTACCATATTTTTGCCGACAATACCCATGCAGACGCCTGCCGTCATTCCTATTGCAACGCCTTTCATCACATTCATCATTGGACTTGTATTCATAATCACACCTCCCAATCCTGCAAATTCATTGACAAAATGTGTGTGTTTTTCATCTTTGTCACACGGCTTTGTCAAAAAAACTTGCATTATTATTGTTTACGATTTAAAATGTATTTAAACAGAAAAAGAATGGAATAATAAAAATTGGAGTGATAACTTTTGGCAACTCTCAACCTTGTGCTTGTTGAACCCGAAATTCCGCAGAACACGGGCAATGTGGCACGAACCTGTGCCGCAACGGGAACAAGACTTCATCTTGTCAAGCCTATGGGCTTTGAACCCGACGATAAAAAACTCAAAAGAGCGGGACTTGACTACTGGCACTTGCTTGACATCACATATTATGAGAACATTGACGATTTTTTTGAAAAAACAAAGGGCGGAAAATACTTTTTCTTTTCAACAAAAGGAACTCACCGCCACAGCGATGTTGAATATCCCGACAACTGCTATCTTCTCTTTGGCAAAGAAACAAAAGGCTTGCCCGAGGAGCTTTTAATGCAGCATCCCGATGATACTTTAAGACTGCCTATGATTGACGAGGCAAGAAGTCTTAATCTTTCAAACTCGGTTGCAATTGCGGCTTATGAAGTTTTAAGGCAATGGGATTATCCTGCTTTGCAGAACAAGGGCGAGCTTCACAACCACAAGTGGAGCGACCTCAACAATATGACATAAGAACAAAAATAATATTCATAAACTTCCTTAAAATCAGTATTTGTAAAGGCAGTGCAAAAAATACCTTTGCAGGCGAAATTTTTAAAGTTTTCTATTGATAAAATGGGGTTTTTGATATATAATAATGGTGACTGTAAAAATACTAAATTTTTACAAATTTCTTCTTACACGAAAGGAATGTATATTATGCAGCTCAACAAAGTATCTGTTGATGACATCAATGTAAAAGGTAAAAAAGTACTTGTTCGTTGTGACTTCAATGTACCGCTCAAGGACGGCGTAATCACAAACGACAACAGAATTACAGCAGCTCTTCCTACAATCAAGAAGCTTATCGCTGACGGCGGCAAGGTTATCCTTTGCTCACATCTCGGCAAGCCGAAGAACGGTCCAGAAGAAAAGTTCTCACTCGCTCCCGTAGCAGTAAGACTTTCTGAACTCCTCGGTCAGGATGTTGTTTTCGCTAACGATGACGAGGTTGTAGGCGAAAATGCTAAAAAGGCTGTTGCAGAAATGAAAGACGGCGATGTTGTTCTTCTCCAGAACACTCGTTTCAGAAAAGAAGAAACAAAGAATCTTGAGCCATTCTCATCAGAACTTGCTTCACTCGCTGATGTATTCGTAATGGATGCATTCGGTTCGGCTCACCGTGCACACTGCTCAACAGTAGGTGTTACAGACCACATCAAGGACACAGCAGTAGGTTACCTCATGCAGAAGGAAATTAACTACCTCGGCAATGCCGTTGAAACTCCTGTTCGTCCGTTCGTTGCAATCCTCGGCGGTGCTAAGGTTGCTGACAAGCTCAATGTTATTTCAAACCTCCTCGAAAAGTGCGACACACTCATCATCGGCGGCGGTATGGCTTACACATTCCTCAAGGCTCAGGGCAAGGAAGTCGGTCTTTCACTCGTTGACGATACAAAGATTGACTACTGTAAGGAAATGATGGCTAAGGCTGAAAAGCTCGGCAAGAAGCTCCTTCTCCCAATCGACACAACAATCGCTGCAGGCTTCCCTGATCCTATCGACGCTGAAATCGAAGTTAAGGTTGTTGATTCAGACAAGATTCCTGCTGATATGGAAGGTCTTGACATCGGCACAAAGACACAGGAACTCTTTGCCGACGCTGTAAAGAGCGCAAAGACTGTTGTTTGGAACGGTCCTATGGGCGTATTTGAGAACCCGACTCTTGCAAAGGGTACAATTGCTGTTGCTAAGGCTCTTGCCGACACAGACGCAACAACAATCATCGGCGGCGGCGACAGCGCAGCTGCTGTTATTCAGCTTGGTTTTGCTGATAAGATGAGCCACATCTCAACAGGCGGCGGCGCATCTCTTGAATACCTTGAAGGCAAGGTTCTTCCGGGTATCGCAGCAATCGCTGACAAATAATTTAATCAAATAAAAGGGCGGATTTTTCCGCCCTTACTGATTTAATCCTGTTACTTTATTATAATAAAAACATATTCTGAAAGGAAAATTATCATGGATAAGTCAAAGAGAAAGGCAATTATCGCAGGCAACTGGAAAATGAACAAAACTCCAAAGGAAGCTAAAGAGCTCCTCAACGCTATTACTCCCCTCGTAAAAGATGCAGGTTGTGAAGTAATCGCTTGTGTTCCTTATGTTGACCTTGCAACAGCACTTGAGGCTACAGAAGGCACAAATGTTAAAATCGGTGCAGAAAACTGTCACTGGGCTGAAAGCGGTGCTTTCACCGGCGAAATCTCAACAGGTATGCTCAAGGAAATGGGCGTTGAATATGTAGTTCTCGGTCACAGCGAGAGAAGACAGTATTTCGGCGAAACAGACGAAACTGTAAACAAGAGAACAAAGGCTGCTCTTGCCGCAGGTCTTAAGCCAATCGTTTGCGTCGGCGAACTCCTCTGGGAGCGTGAGTGCGACATCACAGAAGAAGTTATCGCAAGACAGATTAAGCTTGACCTCTTCAATGTAACAGAAGAAGAACTCAAGAATGTTGTTATCGCTTATGAGCCTGTATGGGCTATCGGCACAGGCAAAACTGCTACAGCTGATCAGGCTGAAGAAGTTTGCTCTTTCATCCGTGCTACAATCGCTAAGCTTTACAATCAGGCTGCTGCTGACGCTGTTACAATTCAGTACGGCGGTTCAATGAATGACGGCAATGCTGACGAGCTTCTCTCAAAGACAAATGTTGACGGTGGTCTTATCGGCGGTGCATCACTCGTTGCCGAGAAGTTTGCCGCAATCGTAAAGGCTGCAAGCAAGTAATTTAAACAGTATATTCAAACACAATGCCGTGTCCTTTTGGGCACGGCACAAAAGTCTGTAATCGGCTTTTGGATTTTGTTTTTTGCATAACAAGATTGTGTATGCTTTATGGAAAGGACACGCAAAATGAAAAAACCGGTAATTTTAATGATCCTTGACGGCTTTGGTATTGCTCCCGAAAAAGGCAACGCTATCAAGGCTGCTAAAAAGCCAAACATTGACAAGCTTTTTGCATCTAATCCGCTCACACAGATTGGTGCGTCGGGTATGGATGTAGGTCTTCCTGACGGTCAGATGGGTAACTCTGAGGTCGGTCACACAAATATGGGTGCCGGCAGAATCGTTTATCAGGAACTCACAAGAATTACAAAGACTATCAACGAGGACAAGCTCAAAGATAACGAGGCTATTGTTGATGCAATGGACAAGGCTCTCAAGAACGGCACGGCACTTCACCTTATGGGACTTCTCTCAGACGGCGGTGTTCACAGCCACATTGAGCATCTCTACGGTATTCTTGAACTTGCTAAGAAAAAGGGTCTTAAAGATGTTTACATTCACGCATTCCTTGACGGCCGTGATGTTCCGCCTTCAAGTGCCGCTGAATATGCTGACAAGCTTCTTGACAAGCTCAAAGAAATCGGCATAGGCAAGGTTGCCACAGTTGAGGGCAGATACTACGCAATGGACAGAGATAACAACTGGGACAGAGTTGAAAAGGCATATGCCGCTATGGTATATGGCGAGGGCAACAAGGCAGACTGCCCTGTTTGCGCAATTAAGAACTCTTACAATGACGGCGTAACAGACGAATTTGTTGTTCCTTGTGTTATTGAGGGCGGTGCTCAGGTTAAGCCTAACGACAGCATCATCTTCTTCAACTTCCGTCCTGACAGAGCAAGAGAGATTACAAGAACATTTGTTGACCCTGATTTTAAGGGCTTTGAGAGAAAGAACGGTTTCTTCCCCGTAAACTTTGTTTGCATGACTCAGTATGATGCAACAATTCCTAATGTTGAAGTTGCATTCAAGCCAGAGGTTCTCAAGAACACACTCGGCGAGTATGTATCCGACAAGGGTATGACACAGCTCAGAATTGCAGAAACAGAAAAGTATGCTCATGTAACATTCTTCTTCAACGGCGGTGTTGAAAAGCAGTATCCCGGCGAGGACAGAATCCTTGTTAAGTCACCTGCTGTTGCAACATATGACCTTCAGCCTGAAATGAGTGCTTACGAGGTTACAGACAAGCTTGTTCCGGCAATCAAGAGCGGTAAGTACGATATGATTATCCTCAACTATGCTAACTGCGATATGGTTGGACACACAGGCGTATTTGAGGCAGCCGTAAAGGCTGTTGAGGCTGTTGACACCTGCGTTGGCAAGGTTGTTGACGCAATCAAAGAAATGGGCGGTGTTGCTCTTATCACAGCCGACCACGGCAATGCAGATAAGATGGTTGCAGAGGACGGTTCACCGTTTACTGCTCACACAACAAACCCTGTTCCTTTCTGCGTAGTAAACTACGACTGCGAGCTTCGTGAGGGCGGCAGACTTGCCGATATCGCTCCGACAATGCTCCAGATTATGGGACTCGAGCAGCCCGAAGAAATGGACGGCACAAGCCTTATTAAGTAATTTATTTTACTGATTATATACAGAGCCACCGATGTTTTATCGGTGGCTTTTTTGTGTTAGCACAAAACTGTAGGGGTAGCCTTGCGACCGCCGCCGGTGGCGGATAAAGGGAGCATAGCGCTGTCTGAAATAACGAGCAATAGGCAATGCATTTATGCACAACGCATTGCGACTATATTTCAGACGGGAGTTCATCGGACGCCCGCAAGTAAAGGCACATACATTATAGTATATACAAAGCGTATAAATGTCGCAAATTCCCGCAACGCAAAATTTAAGTTGTAAAATATCGTTAATCGGTGTAAAATAATATTATTTATGTATTGTTAATTATATGGCAGAGAAGGGGAAAATTTGATTAAGCTACGAAGATATCTTGCATACTACAAAAAGGAATGTATCATCGGTCCGCTTTGCAAGCTGTTTGAGGCAATTTTGGAGTTGCTCGTTCCGCTTGTTATGGCAGGAATCATCGACAACGGTGTGCGAAACGGCGACACGGCATACATCTGGAGAATGGGCGGCCTGCTCGTTATTCTTGCAACTGTAGGACTTTGCAGTGCACTTGTGTGTCAGTATCTTGCATCAAAGGCATCTCAGGGTGTGGGAACAAGACTGCGCCGAGATTTGTTTTTGCACATCAACAAACTCTCTCACGCAGAGTTGGACAAGCTCGGCACTCCGTCACTTATAACACGAATCACATATGACACCAATCAGGTTCAGCAATCTGTTGCAATGGCTATCCGCCTGCTCACCAGAGCGCCGTTTATTGTTATCGGTTCAATGGTTATGGCAATGACAATCAACCTTGAAATGTCAATTATTTTCTTCATTGCGGCTATATTGATTGCCGTTACTCTTTACCTCATTATGACAAAGAGTATTCCTATTTTTGAAAAAATGCAGAAAAAGCTCGACAAAATCAGCCTTATCTGCCGTGAAAATCTTTCGGGCAACAGGGTTATCAGAGCCTTTTCAAAGCAGAAAAATGAGAAAAAGCGTATTGACGATTCAACCGAGGATTTGGCTAAAACTTCGATCAGAGTAAGCATTCTTTCGGCACTTTTAAGCCCTGTCACCTACATCATCACCAATGTTGCAATTATTCTTATCATTTGGTTTGGCGCTCAGAATGTAAACGCAGGCAGCGGAATGCTTTCGGGTGACATCATCGCCCTTGTAAACTATATGACGCAGATTTTGCTTGCAATGATTGTTGTTGCAAACCTTGTTGTACTTTTCACGAAGGCAAGTGCAAGTGCGGCAAGACTTAACGAAGTGTTTGAAACTCAGCCGAGTGTGTGTGAAAGCACTACCGAGAACATTGAAATTTCAGAGAGCGAAAGCACTCCGAAAATCGAATTTGACAATGTAAACTTCACATACGGCACGGGTGATGATGAGCTTGAGGACATCAGCTTTAAAATCAAGCGCGGTCAGACGGTCGGTCTTATCGGCGGTACTGGTTGCGGTAAAAGTACGCTTGTCAACCTTATCCCCCGTTTTTACGATGCAACACAGGGTACTGTAAGCGTTGACGGCAGAAATGTCAAGGACTATCCGTTCTTACAGCTCCGTTCACAGATTGGTATTGTTCCTCAGCAGTCAATTCTTTTCAAGGGAACAATCCGTGACAATATGAAATGGCAAAACGAAAATGCAACTGACGAGGATATTATAAAGGCTCTAAAAATTGCACAGGCATATGAGTTTGTAAGCAAGCTGAACAAAGGGCTTGACAGCTTTGTTGAACAGGGCGGTAAGAACTTCAGCGGAGGTCAGCGTCAGCGACTTTGCATTGCCAGAGCACTCACAGGCTCACCAAAGCTTCTCATTCTTGACGACAGCTTTTCGGCTCTTGACTTTGCAACAGATGCGGCACTCAGAAAGGCTTTGCGTGAAAACACAAAGGATATGACCGTGATAATCGTTACACAGCGTTGCTCAACAATCAAGAACGCAGACCTTATTCTTGTGCTTGATGACGGCAGACTTGTAGGCAAAGGTCAGCACGATGAACTGTTTGAAAGCTGCGAAACCTACCGTGAAATCTGTCTTTCACAGCTTAGTGAAGAGGAGGCAAAAAGATGAAAAACTCAGCAAAAAAATCCTCCTCTGTAAAAAAGGTACTCAAAAAAATAAAGCCGTATTCGTTTTATCTGATTTTAGCTCTTGTGAGTGCAATCATCAGCGTTTCGCTCACGCTCTATATTCCTGTTCTCACAGGTAACGCAATCGACAACATCATTGACAAGAGCAATGTTGACTTTGCAAGCGTTATTCAGATTCTTGTGTACATCGGTGTAGGCATCGGCGGTGTGGCACTTTTCCAGTGGATTATGACCTACTTTACCAACATCGTCAGCTACCGCACTGTTCGTGACCTCAGAAGAGAGGTTTTTGAAAAATTCAACACAGTTCCCCTCTCCTACATTGACACAACACCTCACGGCGACCTTATCAGCCGAGTAATCAACGATGTTGACGCAGTTGGTGACGGTCTTACACAGATGTTTCTACAGCTTTTTTCGGGCATTGTTACCATTGTCGGCACGCTTGTATTTATGCTGACAATCAACTGGAAAATCGCCCTTGTGGTTGTTGTTCTCACACCGCTTTCGCTCTTTGTTGCGGCATTTATCGGCAAGATGACGCATAACCGATTTACCCGTCAGCAGGCACTCAACGGTGACATCTCGTCATATGTTGAGGAGCATATCGGCAATCAGAGAATTGTAAAGGCTTTTTCATATGAGGACAGAGCCTTTGAAGAATTTGAAAAGTACAACGATGAACTTCTTGAAGTGGGATTCAAGGCGCAGTTTGCAGGCGCACTTGCCAACCCGTCAACAAGATTCGTAAACGCATTGGTTTATGCCGCAGTAGGCATTATGGGTGCTCTGTTTGCCGTTGCAGGCACACTTTCGGTCGGACAGTTATCATGCTTCCTTACCTACGCAAATCAGTACACAAAGCCGTTTAACGAGGTTACAGGCGTACTCACACAGTTGCAGACAGGCATTGCGGCGGCAGGAAGGGTTTTTGAGGTTCTTGAGGCAGATAACGAAATTCCCGACAACAGTACAAAAGAGCTTGAGCATTGCAAAGGCAATGTCAAGATTGAGAATGTAAACTTCTCCTACACAAAAGAAAAACCGCTCATCACAAACTTTTCGCTTGATGTCAAGAGTGGCAGTCACATTGCCATTGTCGGTCCGACAGGTTGCGGCAAGACAACATTCATCAATCTTCTTATGAGATTTTATGACACGGACAGCGGCAAAATCAGCATTGACGGTGTTGACATTATGGACATCACCCGTGACAACCTCAGAAAATGCTACGGAATGGTTCTTCAGGACAGCTGGCTGTTCAACGGAACGATTATGGAAAATCTGCGTTACGGTAACGAAAACGCAACCGAAGAAGAAGTTATTGCCGCTGCAAAGGCAGCATATGCGCACTCATTCATCCGCCGTATGTCTGACGGCTACAACACCGTAATCAGCGAGGACGGCGGTAATCTCAGTCAGGGACAGAAACAGCTTTTGTGTATTGCAAGGGCGATGCTTACAAACCCGTCAATTCTTATTCTTGACGAGGCAACTTCATCAATTGATACCCTTACCGAAATCCGTGTTCAAAAGGCTTTTGCCAAGATGATGAAGGGCAAGACGAGCTTTGTTGTTGCCCACAGACTTTCAACAATCAAGGAAAGCGATGTTATCCTTGTTATGAAGGACGGCAACATCATTGAGCAAGGCACACACGAGGAGTTGCTCGCCAAAGGCGGATTCTATAACAAACTCTATAACAGTCAGTTTGCAAAGCAGTAACTCAGCGGCAATCTGTTTTATCCTCCCGAAGTGTAAAAAAGCACAGTCTAACAAAAAAAGGCACATAACCGAAAATGATGACGGTTATGTGCCTTTTTGGGGTTTTATATATCATTATATAATATCCGCCCGTACTTTTACGCAAAAATTAAAAGGAACTGCGAAGAACGAAGCCTTGGACTTCATCTCTTCACAGTCCCTGAAATTGAACTTGTATAAACTTAAAAAGAATTAAACGAGCTCGATAATTGCCATTTCAGCTGCGTCACCGCGACGGGGACCGATTTTAGTAACTCTTGTATAGCCACCGTTTCTGTCGCTGTATTTTGGAGCAATTTCCTTAAAGAGCTTGCTTGTAACATCTTCCTTGGTAACAAAAGCCAAAACAAGGCGTCTGTTGTGAAGAGTATCTTCTTTAGCTGTAGTAATCATCTTCTCTGCCATAGCCTGAACTTCCTTGGCACGAGTAAGAGTTGTTTCAATTTTGCCGTTTTCCAAAAGGAAAGTAACCATAGCACGAAGCATTGCAGTTCTCTGTGCAGTAGTTCTTCCTAATTTTCTTGTACCTGGCATTTCTTTCACTCCTTTACCGTTGAGTTTATTGGTAAGAATTTGACAGAACAACTGTCAAAGACTTGGGAAGTTTATTCGTCTTCCTTCTGAAGACTAAAACCGAGAGAATTGAGCTTCTGTACTACTTCCTCGAGAGATTTTCTACCGAGGTTACGCACCTTCATCATATCCTCTTCGGACTTGTTGATCAAATCCTCTACCGTGTTAATGCCTGCACGCTTGAGACAGTTGAAAGAACGAACTGAAAGATCAAGATCTTCAATTGTCATTTCAAGAATCTTTTCCTTGCCCTTGTCATCCTTCTCAACCATAACCTCGGCACTTGAAGCCTTGTCGGAGAGGTTTACAAAAAGGTTAAGGTGCTCGGTAAGAACCTTTGCAGCAAGAGAAACAGCCTCCTGAGCATTGATAACTCCGTTTGTCCAAACATCCAAAGTGAGCTTGTCATAGTCAGTAATCTGACCTACACGAGTGTTATCAACTGTATAGTTTACCTTTAACACGGGAGTATAAATTGAATCAATCGGCAAAACGCCAATAACATTGTTGCCGCTTAACTGCTTGTTGCGCTCTGAAGGAATATATCCTCTGCCCTTGTCAACTGTGATTTCCATATTGAGCTTAGCACCCTCACCGAGTGTAGCAATATGGAGTTCAGGGTTGAGAATTTCAACCTCATCATCACATTTGATGTCGGCAGCCTTTACCTCACAGGGACCCTCGGCTGCAATTTCGATAACCTTTGGGCTTGTTTCATGGAGCTTTGCAACAAGACTTTTCATATTAAGAACAATTTCCGTAACGTCTTCCTTTACGCCGGGAATAGTTGAAAATTCGTGAAGAACGCCGTCAATCTTGATTGATGTAACAGCACAGCCTTCAAGAGAGGAAAGCAGCACACGGCGCAAACTGTTGCCGAGTGTGTTGCCGAAGCCGCGCTCGAGCGGTTCAACAACAAACTTGCCGTACTTTCCATCCTCGGTTAATTCCTCGGTTTCAATTCTTGGCTTTTCAATTTCTATCATTCGCGAATCCTCCTAAACATTATGCGACTGCAAAAGCAGCCCATCTGTGTGTAATCTGCGTGTGAAATATAAGATTACTTGGAGTACAACTCAACGATGAGGTGTTCTTCAACAGGAAAGTCGATGTCTTCTCTCTGAGGAGCTGCAACAACCTTGCCGCCAAGAAGGTTTTCGTTCTTCTCAAGCCACTTTGGTGTTACAATTGAAGATGTTTCGCCATCTGCGATTGCCTTGAATCTTGCAGTTGAACGGCTCTTCTCCTTAACTTCGATTACATCGCCAACCTTAACAAGGTATGAAGGAATGTTTACCTTCTTGCCATTTACGGTAAAGTGGCTGTGACTGACAAGCTGTCTTGCTTCTCTTCTTGTTGCTGCAAGACCGAGTCTGAAGATAACATTGTCAAGTCTTCTTTCAATAAGTGTGAGCAATACAGCACCTGTCTTACCCTCAGCCTGTTCAGCTTTTTCGTAGTAAGCTCTGAACTGCTTCTCCATGATGCCGTAGATAAATTTTACCTTCTGCTTCTCAGTAAGCTGCATGCTGTACTCGCTCTTTTTTCTTCTCATCTTACCGCCGGGATTTCTGTTGGAAGTCTTCTTGGAATAACCCATAACTGCAGGTGAAATACCAAGAGCTCTGCAACGCTTAGCGATAGGCTGCATATTTTTAGCCATAGTAGAATTTTCCTCCTTTTAAAATACTATACACGTCTTCTCTTTGGAGGACGGCATCCGTTGTGCGGAATCGGAGTAACATCCTTAATCATAGTTACTTCAAGACCTGCAGTCTGCAATGCACGGATTGCAGCTTCACGACCCTGACCGGGGCCCTTTACATAAACTTCAACATATTTCATGCCGTGTTCCATTGCTGCCTTTGCAGCTGTCTCGGCTGCTGACTGAGCGGCAAACGGAGTTGACTTCTTTGAACCTCTGAAACCGAGCTCGCCTGCGCTTGCCCATGAAACAGCGTTGCCCTGTGTATCGGAAATAGTAACAATTGTGTTGTTAAATGTTGACTGGATATGCGCTGCGCCTTTTTCAATGTGCTTGCGTTCACGGCGACGGCGAATAACCTTCTTACCACCCTTTGGTGCTGCCATAGTCCTTTGCCCTCCTTACTTCTTCTTATTAGCCATGGTCTTACGGGGACCCTTGCGAGTACGAGCGTTAGTCTTAGAACGCTGACCTCTTACAGGAAGTCCTTTTCTGTGGCGAACGCCACGGTAACAACCAATATCAATAAGTCTTTTAATATCATAAGCGATGTCACGGCGAAGGTCACCTTCAACGCGGCAGTGATGCTCGATGTATTCTCTGAGCTTTGCAATATCTTCTTCTGTCAAATCTCTGACACGAGTGTCGGGATTAACACCTGTTGCAGCAATAATGTCGTCTGCAGTCTTACGGCCGATACCGTAGATATAGGTTAAACCAATCTCAACTCTTTTATCTCTCGGTAAGTCAACACCTGCTATACGAGCCATATAGTTGCACCTCCATATAAATTCTAAAATATAGTTTTGTTTTTCTTAGGTAAATTAACCCTGACGCTGCTTGTGCTTGGGGTTTTCGCAAATAACTAAAATCTTACCTTTTCTTTTGATAACTTTGCACTTATCGCACATTTTCTTTACTGAAGGTCTGACTTTCATGTATAATCATTCCTTTCTAAAAAGTCGTGTTTTTACTTTGGATTATTTAGTTCTCCAAGTAATTCTGCCTCTTGTCAGGTCATAGGGGGACATTTCCACCTTTACCTTATCGCCCGGCAAAATGCGAATGAAGTTCATTCTCAGCTTGCCTGAAATAACAGCTAATATCACGTGACCGTTCGGCAGCTCTACCTTGAACTGTGCGTTCGGTAAAGCTTCCTTAACAATACCTTCAATTTCAATTACATCCTGTTTTGACATATTGTCAACCCTCGCTTTTTCTAAAATCGCTTAAAATTTTTCTTATCTGCGGATTGGTCTTGATTGAACCCTCTATCACGGTTCCTGTAGGAGAAATATGAATCAGCTTTTTCTTTTTAGGCTTCTCAACCTTTCTTCGCTTTCCGTCTGCAATGTAAGCAAAAACGGAATCGCAGTCGAGAACAACAAAAAAGCTGTTCTTTTCCCTTCCTGCCACAGCCTTTACAATACTACCTTTTACTGTGTTCATAAAATCACCTTTAATCGCACAAAGTCATAATTTTAGGCCCGTCAGGAGTTATTGCAACAGTATGTTCAAAATGAGCCGAGAGCTTTCCGTCAGCAGTGACGGTAGTCCACTTATCATCAAGAACACGCACATTGCACCTGCCCTGGTTTACCATGGGTTCAATGGCAATAGTCATACCCGGAATAAGCCTTACTCCTCTGTGCGGAGTGCCGTAATTGGGTACGCTTGGGTCTTCGTGCAGTTTCGCACCTACGCCGTGGCCGACAAAATCTCGTACCACCGAGTAACTGCGAGCTTCGACATACTTTTGAACTGCGCTGCCTATGTCACCGACACGGTTGAAGGCAAGAGCCTGTTTAATTCCCTCATACAGACTCTCTTTTGTGGCGTCAAGCAAAGCCTGTGCCTCAGCACTGATTTTGCCGCAGGGGAAAGTATAGGCGTTGTCGCCGTGAAATCCCCCGTAGAAAGCGCCAACATCCACGCTTACTATGTCGCCCTCTTTTAAAACGAGTTCTTTACTGGGTATGCCATGGATAACCACATTGTTAACGGAAATGCACGCACTCGCAGGAAAGCCGCCGTAACCGAGAAACGAGGGAACTGCTCCCTGTTTCTCGATGTATGAGCGGACAATGTTATCTATTTCATAAGTAGTAACGCCGGGCTTTACAGCCTCTCCCGCAACACGCAACGCCTCGGCAGAAATTCTGCAGGCGTCTTTCATTTTTGAAAGTTCCCGTGCTGTCTTAACTACAACCATGAATTAAGCCTCTATACCTTCAAGGATAGCCTTTGTAGTAGCTTCTACATCATCCTGTCCTTTTACAGTAACAAGCTTACCCTGCTTCTCATAGTAAGAAACGAGGGGCTCAGTCTCTTTGTGATATGTTTCGAGACGAGCAAGCACGGTATCGGGGTGGTCGTCCTTGCGCTGAACAAGGGTGCCGCCGCAATCGTCGCAGATGCCTTCCTTCTTGGGCTTTAAAGTCACAGTGTGGAAAGGTCTGCCACAATTTTCGCAAACACGGCGTCCGGACATACGGTTGATGATTTTTTCATCAGAAATGTCGATGTTGATGACATGCTGAATCTCAACACCCATGTTATCCAGAGCCTCAGCCTGAGGAATAGTTCTTGGAAAACCGTCAAGAATGAAACCCTTCTTGCAGTCATCGGCAGAAAGTCTTTCCTTTACAATACCAATTACTACTTCGTCGGGAACAAGCTTGCCTTCATCCATAAAGGATTTAGCCTTCAAGCCCATCTCAGTGCCGTTTTTCAGCGCTTCACGGATCATGTTTCCGGTTGAAATTGTGGGAATACCAAAGTGTTCACAAAGTACAGCGGCCTGTGTGCCTTTACCTGCACCCGGAGCACCTAACATGATAATGTTCATCTATTATACTCCTTTTTTCTCAATTAGTCAAGAAAACCTTTGTAATGACGCATCATCATTTGTGACTCGAGCTGTTTAACAGTTTCAAGAGCAACACCAACTACGATGATGATTGATGTACCGCCGATTGACATCTGTCCCATTCCCGAAGCAGCGCCGTAGATAAGCGGAATCATAGCAATAACAGCAAGGAACATTGCACCGATTAAAGTGATTCTTGACAAAATCTTTCTGATGTAATCGGCTGTCGGAGCACCCGGACGGATACCGGGAACCGTACCGTTATTTGCCTTAAGATTGTTAGCCATCTCAACAGGGTTGTACTGAATTGATGTATAGAAATAAGCGAACATTATAATGAACAAGAAATAAAGTACCATGTACAGCCAGCCTGAAGTGCTGAATGCTGCAAAGAATGCACCCCAGAAACCATCTCCTGCCGGAATCTTGAGGAAGAGGTTGATTGTACTTGGAATTGAAAGAATTGAGCTTGCAAAGATGATTGGAAGAACGCCGCCGAGAGCAACCTTGATAGGAAGGTGACTTGACTGACCGCCGTACATCTTTCTGCCCACAACACGCTTTGCGTACTGAATCGGGATTCTTCTTTCACTGTCCTGCATGAATGTGATAACCCATACAACTGCAACAAAGAGAATAACCCAAAGCGGTACAAGGAAGAAGTACTGTGTGCTGCCGTTTAAAGCAAGACCCCAATACTGACCGAGTGTGTTGATAATCTGTGGGAACTGAGCAACGATACCGGCAAAGAGGAGTATTGAAATACCGTTTCCTATGCCGTGGCTGTTGATCTGTTCACCGAGCCACATCATTACGGCTGTACCTGCCGTGAAAACAAGGATAATTACAATAGCTGAGAACCAAAGTTCAAAACCGCTGTTGTAAAGAGTTACCTTGCTGTTGAGAAGATAGAAGTAATATGCAGTACCCTGAATAATACCAAGACCAACAGTAACATAACGAGTGATTGCACTGATTTTGCGTCTGCCGGCTTCGCCTTCTCTTGCTAATCTCTCAAGCGGAGGAATAGCAACACAGAGGAGCTGGATAATGATTGAGCTGTTGATGTAAGGGGTGATACCCATTGCAAACAATGTTGCGTTTGAGAATGCACCGCCTGAGAGTGTATTCATATAAGAAAGCATTGTGTTAGACCAGTCATCCGGATTCATAACACTTCTGAGAGCCGCAGTATCCAGGAACGGAACCTGAATAACCGAGCCGATTCTGAATACAACAATGATTAAGAGAGTAAATAAAATTTTCTTTCTTAAATCGGGGAGTGACCAAGCATTTTTAATTGTTTTAAACACTTAGATCACCTCTGCCTTTCCGCCCACAGCCTCAATTGCAGCTTTAGCTGACTCGGAAAAAGCAGAAACCTTTACTGTAAGTTTTTTGTCAAGCTTACCGTTGCCAAGAACCTTAACAGCATCAAAGCCGTTCTTAACAACGCCTGCATTAACAAGAGCCTCAATATCTACTGTCGCACCGTCTTCAAACTTTCTGTTCAAAGTGCTGAGGTTAACTGCTACTACAGTCTTTGCAAAAATATTGTTGAAACCTCTTTTAGGGATACGACGCTGTAAAGGCATCTGACCGCCCTCAAATCCGGGACGGATGCTGCCGCCTGAACGAGCCTTCTGGCCCTTATGACCTTTACCGGAAGTTTTGCCCCAGCCTGAGCCGTGGCCTCTGCCAATTCTTTTTGAGTCCTTTTTAGAACCCTCAACAGGAGAAAGTTCATGTAACTTCATTAGTTCGCACCTCCTTGCTTATGCTTCACTAACCTCTACGAGGTGAATGATTTTCGCTACCTTACCCTTAGTCTGAGCGTTATCGGGCTGTGTAGTAACATCACCGATTTTCTTAAGACCGAGAGCATGGGCGGTTGCAATCTGATTTTTCTTAGAGCCGATAAGGCTCTTAACTAACTTAATTGTCATAATTTACAACCTCCCTATTAAAGAATTTCCTTAACGGATTTACCGCGGATTGCAGCAACTTCTTCAGCATTTCTCAATGCGCCAAGACCTGCAAGAGTAGCTCTAACTACATTGCACGGATTATTGGAACGAAGAGCCTTTGTTCTGATGTCCTTAATGCCGACTGCCTCAACAACGGCACGAACGGGACCGCCTGCGATAACACCTGTACCGGGTGCAGCCGGTTTCATAAGAACTCTGCCCGCACCGAACTCGCCGATTACTTCGTGTGGAATTGTTGTGCCTCTGAGAGAAACCTTCATAAGGTTCTTCTTAGCGTCCTCAATACCCTTACGGATAGCATCAGGTACTTCGCCTGCTTTGCCGATACCGAAACCAACTGTTCCGTTACCGTCGCCTACAACTACGAGAGCTGCAAACTTGAAAATACGACCGCCCTTAACTGTTTTAGAAACACGGTTAATAGTAACTACTCTTTCTTTTAATTCGCCTGTTACTTCTACTGTTTTAGCCAAAGTTATTCCTCCAATCCTTAGAAATTGAGGCCGCCCTCACGGGCGCCTTCGGCCAATTCCTTAACACGGCCGTGATATATATTACCGCCTCTGTCAAATACAACATCAACGATATTCTTTTCTTTTGCACGCTCTGCAACGAGCTTGCCAACAGCCTTAGCTGCCTCTTTGTTTCCGCCATTGCCTGTGATTTCTTTATCAAGGCTTGAAGCCTGAGCAAGTGTAACACCTGCTACATCGTCAATAATCTGAGCATAGATGTTGCTTGTGGAGCGGAATACGCAAAGACGAGGACAAGAAGCTGTACCGCTGATTTTGCTGCGGACTCTCTTATGGCGTTTTGCGCGTGCCTTTTTTGTATCTGGTCTGCTTACCATTTGTTATTCACTCCTTAATTATTTGCCCTTACCGGCCTTGCCTTCCTTGCGGCGGATAACTTCATCAGCGTACTTAATTCCCTTGCCCTTATATGGCTCCGGAGGACGCTTTTCTCTAACTTCGGCAGCAAACTGACCAACCTTTTGCTTATCAATGCCGGTGATGATGATTTTGTTCGGATCGGGAACTTCAATCTTGATGTCCTCTGTATCCTCAACGATAACCTGGTGTGAATAACCAAGGTTCATAACGCACTTGCTGCCCTGCTTCTGAACACGGTAGCCAACGCCGTTTACTTCGAGAGTCTTTGAATAACCCTCTGTAACACCTATAATCATATTGTGGATAAGTGTTCTTGTAAGACCGTGAAGTGAACGGTTTTCTTTTGCGTCGTTCGGACGGGTAACCTCAATTACATCGCCCTTAATCTCAACAGTCATTGCAGGATTGAACTTGAAATCAAGTGTACCCTTAGGACCTTTAACTGTGATAACGCCGTTGTCAATTGAAGCTGTAACGCCGGCGGGAATATTTATAGGTTTTCTTCCAATTCGAGACATTTATCGCACCTCCTCTTACCAAATGTAAGCGAGAACCTCGCCGCCAATGTGCTGCTTTCTTGCCTCACGGTCTGTCATAACACCCTTTGAGGTTGAAATGATGGCGATACCAAGACCCTTCATTACCTTTGGCATATCTTCTGCATTACTGTAAATTCTAAGACCGGGCTTTGATACACGGCGAAGACCTGTGATAACAGGAGTCTTGCCGTCTGTATACTTGAGTGTTACCTTAATAACGCCCTGCTTGCCGTCTTCAATAACTGTGAAATTCTTTACATAACCCTCGTCAACAAGAATCTGACAAATTGACTTCTTGAGGTTTGAAGCGGGAATTTCAACAGAATCATGCTTTGCTGAATTTGCGTTACGGATTCTTGTAAGTAAATCAGCAATTGTATCTGTAATCTGCATTATGCTTTACCTCCCTTGCTTACCAGCTTGCTTTCTTTACACCCGGAATTTCGCCCTTGTAAGCGAGTTCACGGAAGCAAATACGACAAATGCCATACTTACGGAGGTAGGCGTGTGGTCTACCACAGATGTTACATCTTGTGTACTCTCTTGTAGAGAATTTCTGCTTTCTCTGCTGCTTTACTTTCATCGAAGTTTTAGCCACAACAATCCCTCCTTACTTTGAAAACGGTGCGCCCATAAGCTTTAAAAGCTCGCGAGCTTCTTCGTCTGTTGCTGCAGTGGTAACGAAGCAAATGTCCATACCACGAACCTTGTCAATCTTGTCATAGTCAATCTCAGGGAAAATAAGCTGTTCCTTAAGACCCATGTTGTAGTTGCCGCGGCCGTCAAATGAATCAGGGTTGATACCTCTGAAGTCACGAACACGGGGAAGTGCTACATTGAAGAATCTGTCGAGAAATTCATACATTCTCTCGCCTCTTAATGTAACCTTGCAGCCGATTGCCATGCCTTCTCTGATTTTGAAGTTAGCAACTGACTTTCTTGCCCTACAGATGAGAGGCTTCTGACCTGTAATAGCAGAAAGGTCTGTACAGATAGCGTCAATTACTTTTGAGTTATCTTTAGCTTCGCCTGCGCCTACATTGATAACGATTTTATCAAGCTTAGGAATCTGCATTGTGCTCTTGTAGGAGAACTTTGACATAAGAGCAGGTGCAACTTCTTTTGAATAGTATTCTTTAAGTCTTGCCATATCTTATTTCCTCCTTAAAGTGCTTCGCCGCATTTAGCGCAAACTCTGCCCTTAGAGCCGTCCTCATAGAACTTATGAGCAACTCTTGTAGGCTTTTTGCATCTTGGGCAAACGATCTGAACCTTAGATGCGTACATAGCACCCTCAGCCTTAATGATACCGCCCTGCTCGCCCATCTTCTTGGGTTTAACATGCTTTGAAACCATATTTACCTTTTCTACGATAACTTTGCCTTCTTTAGGGCTTACAGCCATAACCTGACCTGTCTTGCCCTTGTCCTTACCGCTTAATACGATAACGGTGTCGCCTGTTTTAACATGAACTTTACTCATTGTGACACCTCCAATTAAAGTACTTCGGGAGCGAGAGAAAGAATCTTCATATAATCTTTATCACGAAGCTCTCTTGCTACCGGTCCGAAGATACGAGTACCCTTCGGGTTCTTATCTTCCTTAATAATAACAGCTGCATTTTCATCAAAACGGATATAAGTGCCGTCTTCTCTTCTGACGCCCTTTGCAGAACGAACAACTACAGCCTTTACAACGTCGCCTTTTTTAACAACACCGCCGGGTGCTGCCTTTTTAACCGAGGCTACGATTACATCGCCAATGTTGGCATATCTCCTTCTGGTACCGCCGAGTACACGAATGCACATAAGTTCCTTTGCGCCGGTGTTGTCGGCAACCTTGAGGATAGTTTGCTGCTGAATCACAGTGTAATTCCTCCTTTACTCAAAGCCGCTAAAATAAACTTATTTAGCTTTCTCTATAATCTCGACGAGTCTCCATCTTTTGTCTTTAGAAAGAGGACGGGTCTCCATAATCTTTACACGGTCGCCAACGCCACACTCGTTGTTTTCGTCGTGTGCCTTGAAACGAACTGTACGCTTAACAATTTTGTTGTAAAGCTTGTGCTTTACGCTGTCTTCAACTGCAACGACAATTGTCTTGTCCATCTTGTCGCTTACAACTTTTCCGACAACAGTTTTTCTCATATTTCTTTCACTCACTGTTAAGTCCTCCTCTCTTAAGCTTCAGCGCCGTTAAGTTCCATCTGACGAAGAACTGTTGAAATTCTTGCGATGTCCTTTTTAACAGCACCGATTCTGGATGAGTTTTCGAGCTGATTAACAGCAAGCTGGAAACGAAGATTGAATAATTCTTCTTTGAGTTCAGTGAGCTTTGTCTGAAGCTCTTCTACTGACATATCTCTGAGTTCTGATGCTTTCATTACTGCTCACCCTCCTCTTTCTTAACAAACTTGCACTTGATAGGAAGCTTATTTGCAGCAAGGCGAAGAGCCTCTCTTGCAGTAGCTTCATCTACGCCGCCGAGTTCAAACATAACTCTGCCGGGCTTTACTACGGCTACCCAATACTCGGGTGAACCTTTACCTGAACCCATTCGTGTTTCAGCAGGCTTTGCTGTAACAGGCTTGTCAGGGAAAATTTTGATCCATACTTTACCGAATCTTTTGCAGTAACGAGTCATAGCGACACGGGCAGCCTCAATCTGGTTTGAGGTAATCCATGCAGGCTCTGTAGCCTGAAGACCGAAATCGCCGTAAGTAACCTTGTTACCACGAAGAGCCTTACCTGTCATACGACCTCTGTGAACTCTTCTGTATTTTACTCTCTTAGGTAATAACATTACTTTCTGCCTCCTTCTCTGCGGGGCTTTCTTGACTTAACTTCGTTAAGAACCTCGCCCTTGTAAAGCCAAACCTTAACGCCTACTTTACCGTAGGTTGTGTTAGCTTCTGCAAAGCCGTAGTCGATGTCGGCACGAAGTGTCTGAAGCGGAATAGTACCTTCGTGGTACTGCTCTGAACGAGCAATTTCAGCACCGCCGAGACGGCCTGAACACATAACCTTGATACCCTTAGCGCCGCGACGCATTGCGTTGCCGATTGACATCTTCATTGCACGGCGGAAAGAGATTCTCTTTTCAAGCTGCTGAGCGATGCTTTCTGCAACGAGCTGTGCATCAAGCTCAGGAGCCTTAACTTCTACAATATTGATTGCAACGGGTTTGCCGAGCATCTTTTCGCACTGTGCTCTGAGCTTTTCAATCTCAGAACCGCCCTTACCGATTACAAGACCGGGCTTAGCGCAGTGGATGCTGATTTTAACCTTTTTGCCGTCACGCTCAATTTCAATTTTTGAGATACCGAAGTTGTAAAGCTGAGCCTTCAGAGTTTTACGGAGGTTATAGTCCTCAACGAGTGTAGCACCGAAGTCCTTCTTATTTGCAAACCAACGGGAATCCCAATCTTTAATAACGCCGACACGAAGACCGTGCGGATTAACTTTCTGACCCATAATCTAACCTCCCCTTAGTCGTCTTCTCTTTCCTTGAGTACGAGGGAAATGTGAGAAGTTCTCTTGTTGATTCTGAACGCTCTGCCCTGTGCTCTCGGACGAATTCTTTTAAGGATGGGGCCTGCTGTTGCATTGCACTGAGCAATGTAAAGCTTGGATACATCCATGTCATGGTTGTTCTCAGCATTTGCCATAGCTGAATTGAGCAGCTTTAAAAGCGGCTCGCAAGCGGCCTTGGGAGTGTGCTTAAGAACAGCTTCCGCATACTTAACATCTTTGCCTCTTACGAGGTCAAGAACAACATTAACCTTGCGGGGTGAAATACGAACAAATTTTGCATTTGCCTTTGCTTCCATCTGCAATACTCTCCTTCCGCTTATTTGCTTGTTTTTGATCCTGCGTGACCCTTGAATGTTCTTGTCGGAGCAAACTCGCCGAGCTTGTGACCAACCATATCTTCGGTTACATATACAGGAACATGTTTTCTGCCGTCATGAACGGCAAATGTGTGACCAACGAACTCAGGGAAAATTGTTGAACTTCTTGACCAAGTCTTGAGAATTCTCTTTTCGCCTGCTTCGTTCATTTCGATAACCCTTTTGAGCAGTACAGGCTGAACATAAGGGCCCTTTTTAGTACTTCTACTCATGTTTTAGCTCCTTTCCGCCTTACTTACCGTTTCTTCTTCTTACGATAAGCTTGTCGCTGCTCTTGTTGTTCTTACGAGTCTTGTAGCCGAGTGCGGGCTTACCCCATGGGGTTACAGGGCCCGGACGACCAACAGGTGACTTACCCTCACCACCGCCGTGCGGATGGTCGTTAGGGTTCATTACAGAACCACGAACAGTAGGACGCCAACCCATGTTTCTCTTACGACCTGCTTTACCGATCTTAACATTTTCGTGATCGGTGTTACCTACCTGACCGATTGTAGCCATGCAGTTTTCAGGAACGTTTCTGAGCTCGCCTGAAGGAAGTCTTAAAAGTGCAAGACCGTTTTCCTTAGCCATGAGCTGAGCCATGTTGCCGGCTGAACGAGCGAGCTGAGCGCCTCTGCCGGGATAAAGCTCTACATTGTGGATAAATGTACCAACAGGGATTGCTGTAAGCGGAAGTGCGTTACCGGGCTTAATATCAGCGTTTGCACCTGCTGTTACCTTGTCGCCTACCTTAAGTCCTTCCGGAGCAATAATGTAAGCCTTCTCGCCGTCTGTGTACTCTACAAGAGCGATGAATGCAGAACGGTTTGGATCGTACTCTAATGTTTTAACTGTACCTTCAACATCAAATTTCTGACGCTTGAAGTCAATAATACGGTACTTTCTGCGGTTGCCGCCGCCTCTGTGACGAACGGTGATTCTGCCGTAGCTGTTACGACCTGCCTTTTTATTTAAAGAAGCAAGCAAGCTTTTTTCCGGCTCAACCTTTGAAAGACCCGAATAATCTGTAACCGACATATTTCTTCTTGAGTTAATGGTCGGCTTATATACTTTAATGGCCATTTGGTTTCACTCTCCTCATGATGGCTTTGCGGGAATATGGCATTTCCCATACATTCTGCCTGAATTATTGTTTTCAGACTCAATACTGAACCTGAGTCAGTATTACATCATGCCTTCAAAAAATTCGATAGGCTTGCTGTCTTCTGTAAGTTTTACGATTGCTTTCTTCCAGCTTTTTGAGTAGCCGCCGTTGTTTCTGCCCTGACGACGGAACTTTCCTCTTACGCTTACTGTGTTTACCTTAGCAACCTTAACCTTGAAGATTTCTTCACAAGCTTTTGCAATTTCAATCTTGTTTGCTGACTTAGCAACTTCAAAGGTATAAATTTTGTTAACTGCGCCGAGCATACTTTTTTCAGTAATAACAGGGCGGATTACAATATCATGAGCTATCATGCATATACCTCCTCAATCTTGCTTACTGCATCCTTAACGATGATAAGCTTGTCAGCATTCAAAATGTCATAAACATTAAGAGTGTTTACCTGAGCTGTCTTAACACCGGGGATGTTGTTAGCTGATTTAATAACCTTGCTGTCAACCTCAGGAAGAACAATGAGAGCCTTCTTTTCAGCTCCGATTGCGCTGAGCATTGCAACAATCTTCTTTGTCTTGTACTCGTCCATGCTGATTGAATCAACAACGATGAGCTCGTTCTCCATAACCTTTGAAGAGAAAGCTGACTTCATAGCAAGTCTTCTAACCTTCTTGTTTACGGAAAATCTGTAATCTCTTGGCTTCGGAGCGAATACAACGCCGCCGTGTGTCCACTGCGGAGCTCTTGTTGAACCCTGTCTTGCACGGCCTGTACCCTTCTGTCTCCACGGCTTTTTACCGCCGCCTGAAACCTCTGATCTTGTAAGAGCGGACTGTGTGCCCTGACGCTGTGCTGCAAGGTAGTTAACTACCATCTGATGCATAACAGCTGCATTTGGTTCGATACCGAATACGGACTCAGCAAGCTCGATTGTGCCAACGCTCTTGCCTTCCATATCTACTACTGCTAAATTTGGCATTTATAATCCCCCTTCCTTAAGCCTTTACGGAATCTTTGATTACAACGATTCCCTTGTTAGGACCCGGAATAGCACCCTTAACAGCGATGAGGTTGTTTTCTGCGTCAACCTTAACAACTGTGAGGTTCTGAACCGTTACCTGTTCTGCGCCGAGGTGACCTGCCATTCTCTTACCCTTCCAAACTCTTGAAGGTGATGAGCAGGCACCGATTGAACCGCCGTGGCGTACGCAAGGACCTGTACCGTGTGATTCCTTAAGACGGTGGAAGTTCCATCTCTTAATAACACCTGCTGTACCCTTACCTTTGCTCTTGCCTGTTACGTCAATCTTGTCGCCGGGGGTGAATACGTCTGCTTTAACGAGATCACCGATGCTGTAAGCGTCTGTGTCTGTAAAGCGGAACTCTTTGAGAGTTTTCTTTGGTGCTACACCGGCCTTATCAAAGAAGCCCTTCATTGGCTTGTTTACCTTGTGAGGTTTAACATCGCCGTAGCCGAGCTGTACCGAAGCGTAGCCGTCGTTTTCAACTGTTTTCTTGGCTGTTACCACGCAAGGGCCTGCCTCAACAACAGTTACGGGAATCATGATTCCCTTTTCATCGAAAATCTGTGTCATACCGATTTTCTTACCGATGATTGCTTTCTGCATAAATTGTATCCTCCTTATAGGTTATTGGTTGGTTTCCCAACATGACCCTGTCTGCTTGTAGGTTGGTATCCGATTATAACTTAATCTCGATATCAACGCCGGCAGGGAGCTCTAAGCTCATAAGAGCCTCGACTGTCTTGTTTGACGGTCTTAAGATGTCGATAAGACGCTTGTGAGTTCTGATTTCAAACTGCTCACGGCTGTCCTTGTACTTATGAACAGCACGGAGAATTGTTACAACCTGCTTCTCAGTCGGGAGCGGAACGGGACCTGAAACTCTTGCGCCTGTGCGCTTAGCTGTTGCCACGATTCTCTCTGCAGACTGATCAACGAGCTGATGATCATAACCCTTTAATCTTATTCTAATCTTTTCCTTGACTGCCATTATCGTCGCCTCCTTAAAAATGTTAGTTGGCGGGCGTTGCTTTTCAAAACTTTTTTGAAACTCTGCCGGGTGTTTCCTCACCCCGCATTAAAAAACCCGTTTAACTATTCAGTTAACCGGGAAGTTCTGAAAGCGTTTGAGCGCAGTTATGGCAAAGCAACCCCATTGCCACTCAATCGCTCTGTGTTTCAATTTAATCGCCCGGTTTAAAATCGGACATACTCCACGGAAAAACCGGCTTAATGCCGCAACCTCCCGCTTCATCGCATATCTTGTGCAGTCACACAAGCATTATTATAAACGAAATACCGCATTATTTCAACCTTTTCGGCAAAATAAGCGGTATAGAAGTTTTTAAAATATTTTTAATTAATTTTGTTTAATTTGTACATACTCCCGTTTGCCGATTTTATGTTATAATTATGCAGACGAAAATGTTTTTTCTATACTATTGTATATAAGGGATTCCATTTTGTCAATTGTGCAGTTTTATGAAAAGGAATGACAGACAATGAAGCATTTGTATTTTGGTGACGGTAAGGGCAAAACCACAGCCGCCATAGGAATTGCCGTCAGGGCGGCAGGCAGTAACCTCAAGGTGCTGTTTGTGCAATTTTTAAAGACGGAATTTTCGGGTGAACGCCATGTTCTCAGCCACACCGAGAATGTAACGCTCACCTTCTGCCCCGCCGACCTCAAGTTTACATTTCAGATGAACGAAAAGGAGAAGGCTCAGGCGGCAAAAATTTTTAAGGGTATTTTTGACCGCAGCGTCACACTTGCATTAACAGAAAAGTATGATATGGTCGTATTTGACGAAATCATTGACGCAATCAATGCTGAAATGCTCACAGAATCCGAGGTTGTTGAATTTATCACCAACGCTCCGTCAAGTATGGAAATTGTTATGACAGGTCACAACCCATCGCAAAAGATGATTGACCTCTGCGATTATGTAACCGAGTTCAAGAAAATCAAGCACCCCTACGACCGAGGCATCACAGGCAGAATCGGCGTAGAATTTTAATTCACACAGTAGTTTTGCAAATTTTCGGCAGTTCGGCAGATAATAATTTAACCTGAATTTCCCGAAAAAATATAATTTTTAAGTTATCTGACAAGCGGCATATAATCCGTGTGCAGGCAAAAATACAAAATATCCGATATATGCAAACAGAGGCCATCAGCCAAAAGCGATGGTCTCTGTTTTTTATTGCCGGCAATTTAATCCGAAAGAGATTTCTCAACATTTATTATAGGATAGAGCTTATTGTTAATCGACTTGATTTTCTCGATTGCACTCTGTTTTATCTGTCTTTCTGTAAGGTCAAGTCCATACGGAATAACCATATCGAAAACAACATTTGTATGCGTACTGCCCTTGACAATCCTGAAATCGTGGATTGAATATTCGGGATTAAGTTCACACAAGCCCTCGGAAATTTTCATTTTCAGCTCATTTGTGAACGCGTCGTTTGACGCAATCGGATCCATATGTATGGTTGCAAAACAGTTGTACCTGTTTTCAAGCTGTTTTTCCGTCAGGTCAATTGCGTCGTGAGCTTCAAGGATATCCTCGTCACACGGTACCTCTGCGTGGAGTGAAATAAAGCATCTGCCCGGACCGTAATCGTGAATAATCAAATCGTGGATACCCACAATCATATCATTTTTCAACACTGTTTCCTTGATTTCATCAACAAATTCAGGGTCGGGCGCTTTGCCGAGGAGCGGAGAGAGGCTCTCTCTGAATGTGCTGACACCCGTAAAAAGTATGAACAGCGAAACACACACACCGAGCCATCCGTCAATCTGAACTCCTGTTGAGGCTGAAATAAGCAGTCCTATTATTACAACCGAGGTTGCAATGCAGTCGGTCAACGAATCGAGTGCCGCCGCCTTGAGTGCGGTTGAATTTATCTTCCTCGACAATCCCGAATTAAAAAAGTACATCCATAATTTTACGAAAATTGACGCAATCATTATTGCAAGCGAAAGCGTTGAAAATGCCGTACCGCTCTCGGGACAGATTATCTTTTCGACTGAGCTTTTGATAAGTTCAATGCCCATTAAAAGAATCACAACGGAAATCCCCAAGCCTGCCACATACTCATATCGGCCGTGACCGAACGGATGCTCTCTGTCGGCAGGACGGCTTGCAAGCTTAAAGCCGAGGAATGTAACAACCGAACTGCCTGCGTCCGAAAGGTTGTTGAGGGCGTCGGCAATGACGGAAACCGATGCCGAAATAATTCCGGCAAACAATTTTCCTCCGAACAGTACCAGATTAAGAATTATTCCGCAAACACCCGAAAGGTTGCCATAAGCAGTTCTAACCTTTGGATTATCGCAATTGTCGCTGTCTTTAACGAACAGCTTTACAAGTAATTTTGTCAAATAAAACACCAACTAAAATTTATTTACAGCGAATCGTTTCGGCTGAAAACATCGGCAACCTCCGTAATTGAAATGTACGCTTTCTTGTCAATTTCACGCACAATTTCCTTCAGCTTGCCAATCTGGAAACGGTTGACAACAAAGTAAATCATCACCTTGTCCTTGCCTGAATATCCGCCCTGAGCCTGCATTACGGTAACGCCGCTTTGAAATTCCTCCGAAAGTGCGTTACAAATTTCATCGCAACGGCTTACAGACGCAATAATCGTTGCCGCCTTTGCCCTGTCAAAACCTTCAACAATAAAGTCAATCGTTTTAAGTGCGGCAAAATATGTAACAATCGAATAAAGCGGAAGAATCCAGCTTTGCAGAATGAAACCGCATACAACATAAAGTACAATGTTGTACGCCATAACGAACGAGCCAACAGATACACCGATTTTTTTCGCAAAGATTACCGCCATAACCTCGATGCCGTCCATTGCACCGCCGAATTTGATTGCAAGACCGCTGCCTATACCCGAAATCACACCGCCGAATACGGCGCAAAGGAGCAAATCGGTTCCTGCAAGCGGAGATGCCATACTGACATCAACGGGCAGAACATCGGTTATCAGCCACGAAACGAACGAATAAACCGCAACCGTATAAATTGCGTAAAATGTAAACTTCTTTCCCTGCTTTTTAAGTCCGAACAAAAACAGCGGCAGGTTAAAAATTATAAGAAAAAGTGAAAGCGACAGGCTCTCGGGGGTAAGCTGTGCGGCAAGCATAGCCGTACCGGAAATTCCGCTGTCATAAAGGTTTACGGGGTTAAGGAATATTGTAATTCCGAATGCATTGATAATTCCGGCAATTGTGAGAAAAAGCATATTTTTGATTTTGATTGCCTTTCCCGCTCTTTGTAAGAGATTTTTCATTGTCATCATCCTTTGCAGTAAATTTCCATCCCCATCATTCACACAAGTATAACTTACATTGTACCACGATATTGATATTTACGCAAGAAAAGCAAAACAAACAACCGCTTAGGTTGAGAAAGCAACGGCTGTAACGCAAAAAATAACAGGCTGAAATTTTCAACCTGTCATTTTCATTTTTGATAACCGTTATTTAGTTATCTTAATGGGTTTTATTAAATTGCAAAATTTATTAAAACCGTGCGGACAAAGCATGATTATATTTTTACGGTTCTTCATATGAAACCACAACATTGAGATGTAAAGGAAAATCTGCATTTACACATTTTTCGATATATTTTTTCTCTGCGTCTGTTTTTGTGTCAAAAATTTTCAAATTTACACGGTTTTTGAGTGCAATTTCCGTTATTGTAAAGTTTTCCACACCGTAGCCCCTGACAAACTGTTTAAAATCATTGAGAGTACACCTTCCGCCGACTTTCTGCTCCGCAATTTTGAGCATATCTCTGCGTTTTTCAATAGAATACCCCTCACGCACCTTGCCGACAAACCTTTCTCTTTCTGCAATTCCGAAATCCTCTGCCGTATCAATAAACAGCTCCCGTTCCATCATTTCAAGCATATTAAACACCGAATCCAGTCCCTCTGCATATGCCAAAAGTTCCGCTCTGATATTTGATTTTGCCGTAATATCATAAAGCCCCGTGCCTTCTAATTTTGTTTTCATCGACTCAAAGCTGTTCATCACTTCACCCCAATCGTAACCGTACCGACTGTGAAGCACTGCGATTTTGCCGCTGTCACATCCTGCATATCGGTATTCCAAGTGTAGTTATTTATGCATCCCGTTGCAACGAGCTTTGCTCCCAGCTCCGCAAGATGAAAAGTTCCGCCAATCGGAATTGAATTAACATAATCCGCAAAAGCCTTTGAAAGCAGAGCTTTCACCTCCGATGAAGAATAACCGTCCTCGGCATAAACCGTCACACTCATATTACAAGCAGTACGCTGAGCATTGACAACAAGAACATCCACATTCAGCTCTCTCTGCTTTGCAACAATTTCCTGAACTTTTGCAACAACATCAGTACTGACAGCGGCATCCGAACCTGTAACATAAATATTTACCGTGCCAAAGCCTCTCACCTTACCGACGGCACAGGCCTTAGCCACACCGTCAACCGAGAGTGCAAGCTGTTCGTAATATGCCGCATTTGTACCGTTAGAGGTGTTTATATATGTATCCCTTATGCGTTTGCGAAGTTCGTCATCCGTTTCTGCGTCACAACCGCCCGTAAATTTTTCACGGTTTGTAACCGTTTCAATCTCTGTCGGCACACTCACGGGAACAACCGCACAACTAAGCCCGATATTACCGTTACTTCCCGCCTGTTCAGCCTCGGCATAAACACTCACAAGCGTGTTTCCTGCGCTGATTTCTTCATCTTCCGTTGTAACATATCTCACAGGCACAGGGTCTGCCGTTGCCACAACACAGCCCTTTGGAATTATAATATCGTGACCGCACGGCTGAGAAATATAGAATGTAATTTCGCCCATTGACTTCATCGCCTTTTTGCGTTCAATACCTCTCTGCGATGCGAGTTTATCAAGGCATTCACCGCTTGCGCTCACTGCAAACATCTGTCTTTTCCACCACTCAAGGTTTGTCTGCACCTTGAAAATCTCGCCCGCAAGCACCTTGAGCCTGATTGCAATATCGCTTTTTTCATTAAAACTGTCGCCTGTTTCCTGCTCATATACATTCTTCATTCTGCCGTAAATTTCGTCATATGTATCCATTTATCTGTACCTCCCTTGTAATTCCGTCAACCGTAAGGTCAATTGTAATTTTTCTGCCGACATCCTTAATGCTTGCAAAGGCGTTTTCCATTTCGGCAAGCGATTCATTGGCAAGCAATTCAAGTTGTTTTGCCGAAAGCGTTTTGCTCTGTAAAGCAACAGTCGAACCGAGTTCTCGGTCATAAACAAATCCGCCGAGCTTTGCCGAAATACAAATCACAGCCTGCTGAAATTTTGCGTCAAGCCCCTCAAGCAGCACCGTACTGCCCGAAGAATTGATAACTGTGTCACCGTTTTTTATCATTATATCCCTCATTCTACACCGCCTTGCCGTTGATAAGAACCCTGCCATCATTCTTCAAAACGATACTCGCTCCGCCCTTTGAAGAAAGCATAACCTCGCCCTCATCAAGCTCAACATTTTTCGCAAGCACACCAAGGCTCACTTCACCGTTGGCAAGCGGCAATACAACCGCCGACTCTCCAATCGGAACAACGCTTGCAAAGCCGTATGGCACGCAACATTTTATCCCCCTGTGTTCTTCCGAAGAGTCAACCGAAACCGTGTTTCCCGAACTTTTCACACCGCCTCTTTCCGCCTTAGGAGCGGTAATCGAATTTTTAGTTATGTAATTCATCAGCCACATCGCCGTTCTCCTTTCCAAGCACAACCGTTGTGCTTTCACCGTTTTTTTTGAGTGAATATTTAATGCTTTTCACAACCAAGCCCTCCCTTTTTCCAATGAGAGAGTCATCAATCACAGCCCTTCTGCCGACAATTCCGCACAGGCATTTCGGACATTCAACCGTAATCTCAAAGCTCTGCTTGTTGCCGTTTTCAATCATCCTGTCGGCTGTTTTAACCGCGTTGTTGTCGAGAAAAGCGTTTACATATCTCACCCTTTTAATCCTGTCGGCAACGCATTTGTTGCTTATAACGCTCTTGTAACCGCCGTATTCCTCGGTGCGTAGTTTGACCTGCGAAATAACCTTGCACGGCTTTATGTACTCACGCAGAGATGTATAACCTACTCCGTTTCTGCCGAACACAATCGGCTTTGCACCGCCGTAAGTTCCGCACATCAAGGCAAATCCCGCACCCGTAATTCTCGGACTTTTCCCATATCTGCCGTTGCAGAATTTTTCAAGCACCTGCCACTCGGTCATTCCCTTTTCAATTTTGATTGTACCCATAAACGGGTGTTCGTCACCGTCATAACCGGCAATACCGAACGGCTTTAAATGCCTTTCAAAAATGAACTTCGCCGCAGGATTTATATATGTAACAGGCTCCGCCTCATTGTCGAGAAGCCTTCCGGCAAGACTTCTTGCACTCAGCCTTACAATCGCACCGTCGGTTCTCACAATGCTGACAATCTCGTCAGCCTGTCCCACAAACACAAGCGACTTGCCGTCATAAGCCTCAAGCATATCAACATTCCTGTATTTTCTGTCATACGGCACAGTCAGCACAAGCTCATCGGCAGGCACATCGACATCTGCCGAAATTTCAACAGTAAGGACATTTTTAAATTCACACCTTTTGCCGTTTTTGTCCGTAAAAAAGTAACTCAGCACAGCCTCACCCTCCTTGTTCCAAGGTTTTCATCGGGGAACTTAACATCGGGATTCAGTCGCACAAGCTCGTCAATTTTCACCCCTGTTTTGTATGCAATGTCCCACAGGGTTTGTCCGCTTTCACAGTCAAAATATGTAATTACCGTTTTCTGCTTTTTCTCCATAACCTCACGGAACACAAAGCTGTATTCAAGCACATTCGGCTTTGGCTCTCCCTTTATTTCAAGCTTTTCAAACACAGCATAAATGCTCGGCAGGCTCGGCACGGAAAGCACTTCCTTTCCGCTGTTTCTGAACACCTCAAACAGCCTTTCAAACTGTTCGGCACAATCCTCGCCGTACAGCTGTCCCGAACCGCTGATTTTCATATTCTTCCGCCCCATATCCTGAACGGCGGATTCACCGAACGGACTTTTCATTTCTGCAACGCTCTTGTCACATTCAAAGCTGATATTCTGCGGATTGTGATGCCACACATATTCACCGAATTTCATCGGCACCGGTTTCATCGGCTTTTCGCCTCCTCTTCTTCATCAAGCCTGCGGCTGTAACGGCGGCTTTCTCTTTCAAGAAATTCACCCAACATCTCGGTATCTTTACCGCCGTTTTCCGACTCTGCAAGCCTGTAAAGTTCGTCATAATTTTTATCATTCATATAATTTTCCTCTCGTCGGCACTGATTTTCACGGTTGCAAGAATACTTCCGCTGCCCTGAGTAACGCTTGAAAATTCAAGCACTTTGCAATCCGTGTAAATGATTTTCTTCTTTGCAAGGTCAAGCTCAAGACTCTTAAAGCTGTCACGCTCCAAAAACGGAGTTTCATCAGTAATCTTCATCACAAAGGTAAGTTCCCATTCATTTGAAACAATCCTCTCAACGGGCTTGTCATTGAGAAATTCCTTGATTTCCGTGAAGGAGTTCTTTCTTGTACAGGTTGCTTTTTCAATGCCGCCGAGAATTTTCCCCTCACATTTCAACATGGCATTTCCGCAATTTTCAAATTCAAAGCCGTCCATTTATACCTCCTCGCAAAGACAGAATTCCATATTAAAACTCACCGTTCTGTAAATTGCGTTCATATCGGGGTCAAATTCAATTGAAGCCGCCTCACTGTGGGTAATCGTCTTTTCAGCGTCGGCAGTTTTAAGTCCGAGAAGAATTTCACTGACAACCTCCGAAAGACCGCTTCCGTTCTCGGTTGCAGGAGCATACACCCTGATTTCAACTCCTGCGCTGTAGCTTTCGCCCTTGATAGACGGTGAAAGGTATCCGCCGATATAGCTCTTCTCCGTTGACATATCTCTCACCGACACAACGGCAGTCATTCCGTTCACCGGTGACGGTGCTTCATCAGAGCCGTACTCTCTTATAAACCTGACATTTTTCAAAGCCTCATTTACCTTTAAGCCTGCAATAATACGGTCAACCTGTTTCTCAATTCTATTCAAAATCATCCCTCGTTTCTTCTCTGTACGCACACAGAACAGCCCTGACATAAATCGGATTGTCCTTCACATAATATTTTTCGCACCTTTTAACAGTATATTTACCGTTTTCACTTTCTATTACGCTTTTTTCCGAATTAAGCAAAACATCGGGCGGTGCAATAAACAAAAACAGCTTCGTTTTTCTCATACCTAACTTATGCCGCACACTTTCATAATTCTGATTGAAGTTGTATCTCAAAGGTGAAATAAAAGCCTTTGTCTTAACCGTTTCATCTCCGTTTTTAACGGTAACATCACAGCCGTATCTGTTTAATATTTTCCCGATAGACGGTGAAATATTCATCATATCACCCCAAGCAAAAATTTTTCTCTGCCGATAAGGTCCTGCGACTTGTCGGCATATTCCCTCCACAGCTTTTCGGCTCGGCTTTCGCCGTCCGCAGATGATGAGATTTTCAAATCACCTGCGGAAAAAGAAGAAATGCTGTCATCATTGCAAAGGGAATACAACTTAAAAGCGTAAACGGCACATAGGTTTTCAAGTCTTAATTCGTCATCCTCCGAAAGATTTCCCTTCGTAACAATCGAATTAACATACACCATGGCATCGTCAATAATGCTCTTCCATTTGTAAGCTTCTGTACCGTCAATACCGCTGTATAATGCAAAACGCTTTGTAATGTTTGCAATGTTCAAGGCAATCCCTCCTTAACAGCTCATCACCTTTGACGCCTCTGTAAAGATTTTTGAAAAACCGGCGGTACAGGTAACTGCGGCTCTTTCAAGCTGACGGTCAATAAGCTTGTCGTAATCTGTAACAACACCGCCTGCCTGAACCATTTCAAGCGCACAGTTTTTGTCAAGACCGATAATCTTACCGCCCTCAAGCTCGGGAGTGTGAAGAAGGCTTGCACCGAGAGGTGTAATCATTCTGCCCGTAGCCTGAAAATCAAGACCTGCGTTTGAATCCTGAAGCTGAGAGAGCGAAAGAATCTTCTGCATTTCGGGAGTTGACGCAAGAATTGTGTTGAGTTCATACGGAGCAAGCTCTGTCCAGAGCTTTAAAAGGTCCTCATATGTAACCTTGCCGCCTGTTGCAACACCAAGTGTGCCGGCGGGATTTTCATTGCCGTCACCGTTCACAAGCACATCAATCGCATCTTTAAGCTGTGCTCTTGCAATATATGCGCCAATCTGATTGAGTGTTACGGTAAAGAGGTCAAGACGCTGAAAGCGAAGTGCCTCATATGATGCAACAAGCATTCTGCCACGCTTGTGAAGCTTAACAAGGTTTTCTCTTGTCTTAACCTCAGTCTGCGGAATCTTTGCACCCTCGCCGACGAGTTTAAGACTCTTATCATCTTCACTCGGAACAGATGCAATACTGCGGTAATCCATACCCTCAATGTCTGTCACGGTTGCCACAAGATTTGGGAGAATATCTGCTCTCTCCATGCCCTGCATAACGGCTCTGCTCACATATTCGGGGAAAAGTGCCGCAGAGTTTGAACTCTGAAAAAACTTTTCAACACAGTCGCTGTTTCTGCCCTTAACCTTAATGTCAAAGCGTTTGAGCTGACGGGAAAATGCGTCAAGTCCCTCAAGTGCAGTACCTCTGTAATTTTCTGACGGATCAAGCTTTTCAAGTGCGCCCGAAATTCCGCCCTTTGTCTGATACATACCCTTTTCAATTGTAATATTTTCAAAATTTGCCATAATATCTTCCTCCCCTTATCAAAGAATAAATCCGACTGATGTGTCTGTTGAGTCAAGCACAAGGTACTCTCTGCCGGTTGTTGTAACCGACACGCCACCGCCTGCCGTTGCAGAAAGCTTTTTGTAACCCACAGCAATTTTCTTGTCGCTCTTAACCTTTACATAGCCTGAAAGCTGAACAACCGCATAACCGCCTCTCACGCTTACGCACACACCGCAAAAGTTCTCGCTTGCGTCACATTTTGCAACTGTGCCGTTGTCCTTCATCTTAACAGGCACGCCTGCCTCTGTAAGTGTTTCGTCTGCAATAAATGTTGCGGCATTTTCGCCATAACCGTTAAAATTTACATTCATAATAATACCTCCGTTAAATACTGAACTGACCGTTTTCCACGGTGTTATTTCTCTTGTCCTGCTTGCAGTAAAGCTGCGGAACAGGCTCAAAAGCTGCTTTCTTTTTCTTTTCAAATGCTGACTTAAATTCTCTGAGCTGTTCAATTGTCATGCTCTTTGCAACGCTCTCCATTGTTTCGCCCGAAATGTCAGGCTGAACAAAAGCGGCAAGTCCCACAACATCACGGGTAAGGCTTTCACGGTACAGCACACCGTCCTTAGCCGACTTTTTAAGCCCGTCAATATATTCGCACAGCTTTCTGCTCTCGCTCTCATCAAGTGCAAAAGCCTTTTTGTTTTCAATGGCTTTAAGAATTTTCTCCATATCATTTTCCTTTCCAAAAATTTTGTGACCTTTCGTAATGCCTGCCTTTTTTTGTGACGGCACGGCAACAAAGCTCCATTCGTATGCGTCATACGGGTTCACAAGTTCACCGCAACAAAGCTTTGAGCCATAAACCTCGCCCTTTTTGTGAGTACACATCGAGATGTCCTCACCGCACACATTGCACACAACCCTGCCAACGGCACAACCAACGCTTACTTCCTTGATAATTCCGCTGTCAATTGCAAGGATAATATCCCTGTTGCTCTCACAAACTGGAAGATATGCCCTTGCCTTGAGCCTGTAGTAATCGTCACCCAAAGCCGTTTTCTGACCGTCAATTTTCTCAACCTTACAGCTGAAAATTCTTGCCGTCTGATTTTTTGCACTTGGATTGTGGTCAATAATTCCCGTCTTGCCGACAAAAAGCTTTTCAAGCTCATAAAGCGAATCTGTTGTAAAGCGTTCGCCGTCACGGTCAACATCGTTGTCACACAGCACAACCGAAAACGCATACACCTCACTTTTTTCAAGATTTCGCCTTGTAAAGCGGTTAATCAGTTCGAGTTCATCATCACCGACAGTCTGATTTTCACCGTCAACAACGCCCGAAACACCGCTTTTAATAAGTTTGTTATCCTTCATTCTGCACCTCCGCTCCAATCTGTCTTTCAATGTTCATCGCATTTGCATTGTTAAGTCTTGCCTGAGAAAGCTCAACCGCATCCTGAAGATTGATCTTGTCCCACTCAATCTTAAAGCTGTCGTTATAACCGCACATTTTAAGATGAGCCGACACAATTTTTGTAATCACGGGTTCAAGCACGGTGCGGTAGTAGGCAAGCTCGCTTGTGAGAATATCCGCCTGCTGTTCGCTCATTCTCTCCGTACTCGACCACGAAATGCCGAGCAAAAACGGCGGAATACCAAGCTTTGCGATAATCTGCTCAAGAATATGCCTTACGGGAATGTCGCAGTCGGGCATATCGCTTTCAGCACCGATAACCTTAATGCTGACATCGCCTACCGACACAAAATCACACACGCTGTCGCTTCTCATCGCCTTTTTCCACTCATCGGCAACCGCCTGTGCATTTTCTCTGCTCACAGCCGAACCGTTTGAATCGGGATTGAGAGTAACCGCAAAACGGATATCGCCAACCCTCTCCCAGTTTGTTTTTACCGACTCAAAAATCCTCAAAAGTATTGAGCTGACAAACGGCAGACCGCTGAGTATGGAAGTACCGCACACAGTACCCGGCTTTGGATTAAGCAGTGTTGCAAAAATCCTTTCCGGATGCTTCGGTTCTTCGGCTGTACCGTTGCCGAGTGTGTAAACCGCAAGCTTCAGCGGAGAAGAATCCGCCCTGATTTCAACATCGTCAAGGCTTGCATTGTACAATGCGCAAATTCCTTCACCGTCACTATCGGGAACAATCTCACCAACCGCCTGTCCGTAGGTGAGAAGCGAATCAAGATAGCAAAGTATAAAACTTTCAAGCCCCATCATTTCACCGTTTGTGCGGACATTTTTAACAAAGCTGTCGGCAATCTTCTGACTTTCAGCCGATGAAGTCACAATTTTGAATCCGCCGATAAGTCTGATAATTTTGCAGAGTGCCGCGTCAATAATCGGCACAGACTCACGCAAAGTTGTGTACAGCTGCCTTTCCGTTCTCGTCTGAACGGCAAATCGTGAGAAAATCGGCGAATTATTTCTCGTTTCTCTCAAAACGGTCTGCACCGTCTTTATGCTTTCGGTCTTTTTATTTTTTCTGCCAAGCCTCAAGCTGTTTCCTCCTGTCTTTTGGTTGCAACGGCAAAGAATCCGTCACAACCGTAAATTTTCGTAGCGACAAAATATCTTATGTCGTCCATTGCATGGTCGTTTTCCTTAACAGGTGCGTCACTGCGCCCCGAGCCGTCCCAACGGTAAAGCGAAAATTCTCTTCTTGCGGCTCTGCAATTTTTGCAGATTCTGATTTTTCTGTCCTTCAAAGCCTGCGAAGTCTGTCTTATGCCGTTGATAACATTGTTTTCAGCCGACACAACCGTGTATTTTCCGTGTCGCCTTATAACCTCAATAAAGCTTGCGGCAGACGGATCGACAATCACACATTCGATTTTCCGCCCATCAATCAGCTTTTCAAGTCCGTCATAATGCTCCTCGTCGGTCTTTTGAAAGCCCTGCGTGCGTGAGTTGAAGTAGTATTCGTCAACCCTGTACCACACACCGTTTTTTCTGCCCCACAAACCGAATGATGCGGGGTTCACAGTGCCGTAATCGCACGATACCGCCCAGCTTTCAATATCTGACGGAATATCGCAGTACATCCTTTCATTGTCCATAAACGGATAAACCGCACCGAAAACGGCTACCCATCTGCCTTTTACGAACCTCTCGTAAAACACCCCCGAATACAGACTTTCATACCGCTTGATAACCTCGGGCTTCAAAGACGGATTGTCCTGCATTGTAAAGTGCAGATATAACGCATTTTTGTCACCGCACTTTTTAATCCACTCACGGTAGAACCAATGCTCAGGAAATTCGGGATTGCAATTAAACCAAAATCTTGAACCCGACACGGAACATCTCGCCAATGCCTGTTCAACGAACGACCTCGGCATCAACGCAACCTCGTCAAAAAGCACACCCGAAAGCGTCATGCCCTGAATGAGTGATGCGGATGACTCGTCCTTGCCTCCGAAAAGATAAAACCTGTTCATCACTCCGTTAACGCTCACGGTCAAAATATTCTGCGACAGCTTTTCTTCACACTTAAAACCGAGTGATTTCAAAATCGGAATCACGGGTGTAATCATATTTCTCCTTAAAGAACGGATTGTCTTTCCGCAAAGTGCAAAGTCCGAATTTGCAAAATCGTAAAAGCTCCACAGAATGAACGACAGCGACATACAAAAAGTCTTACCGCTGCGCACAGCACCGTCACAGATGATTGCGTCCCTGTCACGAAAAACCGACTCTCTGTTCCACCACGAAAGCACGGTAAGCTGTTTTTTAGAAAAAGTTTTAATTTCCATTTTCCTTGTCATTCACCGCCCTTGCGCTGTTTGAAATGGCGTCAAAAAGCTGTTTTGCGCCTGTTTCATGCTCACCGCCTGCACCGAGTTTTTCAAGTGCCTTTAGCCTGTCAAAAAACTTGATTTCCATTGAACCGTCCTTTGGTCTTTTAATCTCCGACACAAGGAACAAATCCATTCCCTCAAGGTCCTCCTTGCTCGGATCACTTTTGTAAAGCAAAGAAATTGCATCGCAAATGCTACCGAAAGCCAACCGCTGATACCCTGCCGCCGCCATATTGGCAAGGGATTTTTCTCTCAGCCGTGACAGCCGTTCAAGCTCGGCTGAAATTTCGGGACGGCAGATAAGCTCTTCACCTTTCTGCTCACAATCCCCCGTGTAGCCTGCCTTTTCTGCGGCAAGCTCGGAATTTCCCGAACCGAGAAATAAACTGCAAAACTTCTTTTCTCTACCTGTCAATTTTCTGATATCTTGTCACCTCCGTTTTTCGAGAGGCTTTATCAACGCCCCTCACTTATACCCGTGAAATCTCAAAAAAATGCATACTTTAATGCAATTTTCAAAAATATTTTTCAAAAGATAATTCTTCTCCTAAAATCATTCAGCAAAGACCTTCACCTGCTCCCCTCAAAAAAACCGTCTTTTCCGAATCAGGTAATAAAAAAACCGTGTGTACTTTTCTGTACACACGGTTTTGTGTTTTAGTCGGTATATTTACTTGAGCATTTTAAGAATTTCGTCCTTTTCACGATAGCCTACTGCCTTGTTGACGAGCTGACCGTTTTTGAACACCATAAGAGTCGGAATACTCGACACATTATACTGCATTGTAAGGTCGGGTTCTTCATCAACATTAACCTTGCCGACAAGAATTTTGCCGTCATATTCGTCAGCGATTTCTTTCACAATCGGAGCAATCATCTTGCACGGACCGCACCATGTTGCCCAAAAGTCTACAAGCACGGGGATATCCGACTGCAAAACCTCCTGCTCAAAAGTTTCTTTGTAAAGCTCTATTTCCATAACAATCCTCCTGTTCGGTTATTTTAATCTTTAGATTTGTAGTAAAGCATACAATGACAAAAGCCCTCAAAATCAGGATCGGCAATCTGCTCCTTGAATTCCTTGCACATACACTTGTATTCCTCTGTACGCTGAATTCTGCACGGGCAGTAACCGCCTGTCCTCTTTAAGCCCTCTTTAACTGTTTTTACTACTTCTTTGTCGGGATTAAGTGTTATTTTCATCTGCTCACCCCACAATTTATATGGCATCCGCCGTCAATCTCTTCCCTTGCCTATACTATATATTCAAATCTCAATCTTGTCAAGTTGCGAGAAGCTCGCACCCCGTTCGTGTAGACAGTTTAATATAACCAAAACTATAACTCCCGAGATTTGCTTTGTGCTAATATTCCCCTATGCATAGCGAGTGCCTCGCACCATATTTATATACATAGTTACCGCAATGCAAACCATATTATGCCCGAGCGTAAAATTGCTATTGTTTGTGCAATACAGTATCACAACATAAAATTATATCCACACACAAAAAAATCCGAACATCAAAAAACGATGTTCGGATAATTTTTTACAACAATTAAATTTTCAATTTTTAATTAAAAATCAAAATCAGATTGCACGAACTCTGATTACGCCGTCAACTGCTGCGATTTTTGCAAGGTCATCTGCACCTGCTCCCGCAACATCAATGATTGTGTAAGCATAGTCGCCACGGCTCTTTGAAAGCATATTTTCAACATTTCCGCTTATCTGAGAAAGAACCTTCTTAAGAAGCTCGGGAACATTCTTGTGAGCAACACAGAAACGGGTATCGTCAGCATTTGTTCTTGCAAGTGAAATTGCAGGATAGTTTACGGAGTTGATGATGTTACCGTTCTCGAGATACTCCTTAACCTGATCACAAGCCATAACAGCACAGTTTTCTTCACTTTCGGGAGTTGATGCACCGAGGTGCGGGAGGCAGATAATATTCTCTTCACCGAGGATATCGTCTGTGCCGAAGTCTGTAACATACTTGGCAACCTTGCCGCTCTTAACAGCTTCAAGAACTGCTGTTGAATTAACAAGACCGTCACGGCTGAAGTTGAGGATACGAACGCCGTCTTTCATCTTGGCAATCATATCGGCGTCAACCATATCTCTTGTGTCGTCAGTAAGCGGAACATGGATTGTGAGATAGTCGCAATTTACCATAACATCTTCTGCGCTCTTTTGTAGCTTAACTGTAGGAGCAAGTTTGAGAGCGTTGCCTACAGACATAAACGGGTCAAAGCCGATTACATTCATACCGAGAGCAACAGCGGCATTTGCAACAAGAATACCGATTGCTCCAAGACCGATAACACCGAGGGTCTTACCCTTGATTTCAGGACCGACGAACTGACTCTTGCCCTTTTCAACCATCTTACCAACAGCTGCACCGTTGCCCTTGAGAGTCTTTGCCCATTCATAACCCTCAATAACCTTACGGTTTGAAATAAGAAGTCCTGCGATAACAAGCTCCTTAACAGCGTTTGCGTTAGCACCCGGTGTATTGAAAACAACAATGCCCTGCTCGCTGCACTTATCCTTCGGAATGTTGTTTGTGCCTGCGCCTGCTCTTGCAATTGCAAGAAGGTTGTCGGCAAATTCCATATCGTGCATTGCGGCACTTCTTACAAGAACTGCGTCAGGGTTCTGAACATCGTCACCGTATTTATAGTTATCACCGAGACGGCTTGTGCCGATAGCGGCGATTTTGTTTAATGTAAGAATGTTATACATCAAAATCAATCCTTTTTAATTTTTTATTTTAAGAATTTACAATAACAGGCGAACAGCGTTCGCCCGTTATATCATAATATTCAATAATTACTTGTTTTCAGCCTCGAACTTCTTCATAAACTCAACGAGTTTTTCAACGCCCTCATAAGGCATAGCGTTGTAGATTGAAGCTCTCATACCGCCGACTGTGCGATGACCCTTGATATTAACAAGACCGTTTTCAGTAGCCTCTTTAACAAACTTAGCGTCAAGGTCAGCGTCACCTGTAACGAACGGAACATTCATAAGCGAACGATCCTCGGGAACAACAGTACCCTTGAAAAGCTCTGAAGAATCGAGGAAACCGTAGAGAAGGTCAGCCTTCTTCTTGTTGATTTCATACATCTTATCAAGACCGCCAACCTCGTTCTTAATCCACTCAAGAACAAGCTTCGCAATGTAGATTGTGTAGCAAGGCGGTGTGTTGAACATTGAACCGTTGTCAGCGTGAGTTTTCCAGTTAAGCATTGTAGGAGTAATATCCATAGCGTTGCCGATAAGATCCTCACGAACGATAACAACCGTAAGACCTGCCGGAGCCATGTTCTTCTGTGCGCCTGCATAGAGAACGCCGAACTTTGAAACATCAATCGGTCTTGAAAGAATACAGGAAGAAATATCTGCAACGAGCGGAACATCACCTGTGTCGGGAAGCTCGTGATAAACAGTACCGTAAATTGTGTTGTTCATACAGATGTAGAAATAGTCAGCATCCTTTGTGAATGTTGAAGGATCAAGCTTTGGAATGTATGTGAAGGTCTTGTCAGCCGATGAAGCAACAACATTAGCCTGACCGTAACGGGCAGCCTCTGCATGAGCCTTTTTAGCCCACTGACCTGTGATAACATAATCAGCCTTACCGCTCTTTGTCATAAGGTTCATAGGGATAGCCGCAAACTGTGTTGACGCACCGCCCTGAAGGAAAAGAACCTTGTAGTTGTCAGGAATGTTCATAACCTCTCTCAAAAGAGCCTCGGCACCCTCGATGATTGTACCGTAAATTTTTGAGCGGTGTGACATTTCCATAACGCTCTGACCACTGCCCTCATAATCGAGCATTTCTGCCGCTGCTTTTTTAAGCACAGACTCAGGCAGCATTGAAGGACCTGCCGAAAAATTATATACTCTTGCCATTTCTGATATCTCCCTTTTTAAAGAAAATTTAAAAATATAGTTGTAAAAATAAATACATTTAAATTATACGCTTTTAGCACGCTAAAGTCAATAAATTCATTGCACTAAAGCATAAAAAAACGAAAAATTTCGTGATTCTGTTGTGCAAATGAATCAGCCAAGCTTAATTTTGCCGATGCAACCAACGATTTCATCTCTCATACGCTCTGCTTCTTTGCGAGCGGCAACGGCAAAATCTTCTTCTGTAAGTCCCTGCTTTTTCCAAGCACACATAATGCCGCGGCTTGAGTTGATGATTGCGCCAAGACCGTTTTCGTCAAATGCGTTTTTAACATCATCGGCACCGCCGCCCTGAGCACCGTAACCGGGAACAAGGAAGAATGTGTGCGGAAGTTTTGCTCTCATTTCACCGAGCTGTTCGGGATATGTTGCACCCACAACTGCACCTACTGCCGAATAGCCGTGCTTACCCATAAGGTCTTCGCCCCAGCCTTCGCACATCTTGCCCATATGCTCATAAACGCTCTCGTTTGTTTCAAGCTTCATATCCTGAAGTTCGCCCGAGCTTGGGTTTGAAGTTTTTACAAGAACAAAAATGCCCTTGTCATCCGAATCGCAAATTTTTGCAAGCGGCTTGATACCGTCTGTTCCGAGGTAGCCGTTTACCGTGAGTGCGTCTGCACCGAATGCGTCAATGCTTTCGCCTGCAACATCTGTATGACCGAGATGTGCCGTAGCATATGCCTCCATAGTTGTGCCGATATCGTTACGCTTGCCGTCTGTGATAACGAACATACCCTTTGACTTTGCATAAGCGATTGTGTCGCAAAGAGCCTTAACGCCCTGCCAGCCGTACATTTCATAATATGCAGCCTGTGGCTTTACGGCAGGAACAATATCATAAAGCGCGTCAATAAGCGCCTTGTTGAACTCAAAAAGTGCAGCAGCCGCACCCTCAAGCGTCTTGCCGTACTTTTCAAAGCATTTTGTTTTGATTGATTCGGGAACATAGTCAAGCTTTGGGTCAAGACCTGCAACCGTAGGATTCTGCATTTTTACAATGTTTTCGATAAGTCTGTCAAATGCCATGGTAATTCTCCCTTTTGTTTTTCTTTTTTCGGTCGGGCAGACAAGCTGCGTTCCGACTGCAATATCCGTCTTTTACAATATTGTTATTCCGTATAGGCGGACAATCCTCTTAAATCCCGATTCATAATATCGGTTCACCTGTAACACGCCGCATTTCTCCTTAGATTATACCATATTGTGTCGGGGTGTTACAACTATAGCTATAGTTTCAATGGATATGATATTAAAAAACAGTTTAAACTTGCTGTTAAAACATTTTTCAAAAGCCGTCAAACGAGCCTTGTTCAGTGTTTATCGGTTGTTTGACGGCTTTTTGTTATGGTGGAGATGAGGGGAATCGAACCCCTGTCCGAAAAAATCTTGCCAAGGTTTTCTCCGAGCGCAGTTGGTGTTTTAAATCTCCCTCGGTGCATCGCCCATCAACAGGCTATGCACTTTGGCAGCTCCTAAGCTGTGACAGGGTTCGGAGCGCTCCCCTGTTCACATTTACCTCTAATCGACGCCCCTTACACAGCCGAGGTACTCTGTGCAGGAACGAGCAGCACTCAGGCTGCTAAAGCAACTGTTTTGTTGTCAGTTAATTTTAAAGTTGCGGATTTTATGGCGGTTCCGCACCGCCGCTCGCTTACCAAGGTTTGAAATCCCCGTCGAAACCTTTACATCCCCATATTCAATTTAAAAATTTTATATTGAAAACCTGTATTCAGCGGCAGGCTTATCAAGCATTTTTTCACAGCAGACAAGACAACATTCAATGTGCTTTGTATTCGGCTCAATCGGTGAATATATCACAGCCGATTTCAAATTGCTTTCGCTTGAATTATCTACTGCTAAAGCAACAACTCCGTCATCGGTTGCCAATCCGCCCATACCCTTGAAAGGTTTGTCAAGCTCATCAAAAAGGCAGAATATCACTGAGATTTCATCATCACACGAATACTCAACATACGGAAGCACAATATCATTTTCAACAAATTCTTTCATTTCGGAATTATCGGCTGAATACAAAAGTTTAAGATTTTTAATCACAATCTGATTTTCACCGTCAAAAATTCCAATCGGAATATTTACTTCCTTGCCGACTTCAAGACTGAGTTTTGCTAACGGATAATCTGTCTTTTGATATTTTGAAAATATTATTTCAACATTCTTTGTCAAATCAAGCGAAGACAAATCATCAATTTTATTCTCAAGTTCAATAAAGCTTATAAACAGAGAATCAAGAGGAGCGTCCAAAAAGCTGTCGCTCTTCCAACCGAGTTTCATAAACTCTGAGATGATATATGACTTTGTTAATTCGCAACATTCAAGCGTTTCGCCGCATACAGAGCTAAAGTCAAAACGCTGTCCGTCAATTACAATTGCGGAAAAATCATCGGATAAATCAGATTGATTTTTCTTTTCAAGAATAATATTTTCTCTGAAAGTCAAATCTTCACAGCAAATATCCTTTTCGGCACAATTGAAATTCAGCAGAACAAGTTCGGTTTTATCGGACGAATTTGCAAAACCGAGTACAGAATAATCGGTATCGAAGGCGGAAAAGTCCCGTCCGATTAAAGCAAAATCGCTGTATTCCGAAATCTTTTCGTACAGGCTACGCAAACTCATAATAACACCAAACTATCTTCTCTGTTCTTTAACGGCGCGTTCCATATCCCGCTTTGCGGAGCGTTCTGCCATATCTGCACGCTTGTCATAGAGCTTTTTGCCTTTGCAGAGTCCGACCTGAAGTTTGACCTTGCTGTCTTTAAAATAAAGGCTGATCGGGATAAGTGAATATCCCGTCTGCTTAACCGTGCCATAGAGCTTTAAAATCTCTTTTTTGTGCATAAGAAGTTTTCTCACACGCATAGGGTCACGGTTAAAGATGTTTCCCTGCTCATAAGGAGAAATGTGCATTCCGTTGACAAAAATTTCGCCGTCAACAATCGAACACCAGCTGTCCTTGAGATTCACTCTGCCTGCACGCAAGGATTTTACTTCCGTACCGCAAAGCTCAATTCCTGCTTCATAGGTTTCCTCGACAAAATAGTCGTGTCTTGCCTTTTTGTTCTGAGCAATTGTTTTCATATTTGCCACCGCACATCCTCCCTTCTGTTGTGGAATATGTTATTATACTATTGTTTTGAGAATTTGTCAATAGTTCCAATCAAGAAATTAAAATCAGCGACTTTTGTGTAACGGATTTTACAAACCGCGATATAATAAAATCTCCTATGGCAGTTTTTAGTTCTGCCATAGGAGGGTTGTAAAATTAAAGATTTATTCATTGCTTATCAGATTTAATCGTCTGTAGCTTTGAAATTTATTTTATTTTCGGTCGCAAAGGTGTGTGCATAGGAATCTGTCGGAGCGTGGATTGTTAGGTCTTTTGAGTCTTTAAAGGCAGATTTTCCTATGTAGGACACATTTTTGGTCAGGTAGATATCCTCAAGGGAGTAGGATTCTTTGAACGCATTATCGGCTATGAATCTTACTGTATCGGGAACGACTGTTTCCTTTGCACCGCCGTAATTTATTGCGTCATCTGCAATTGAAATCACATCCAAGCCGTCAATATGTGCAGGAATTTCAAGCTTTTCCTCTGACGACATTGTGTTATAGTTAGTTATTACGCACACGGGCTTGCCGTCATCATAGATAACATCATAATTATAATATTCGCCGTAATACGCACCGTTTCTGATTTTTGAATAATCGGTATTTTTAGCCTCCGGATTTTCAGGCTCGGTCGTATAGTTTTTATAATTGATTTTATTTTCAACCGCAAATTTTTCGGCATAAGAACCCTTTTCGGCATATATCGTAAGGTTGTCAATGCCGTCAAAAGCGGTTTTTGCAATCTTATTTACGGAGGGCGCAATATAAATTTCCGTTATATTTTTTGAATCCTTAAATGCGTCATCCTTGATTTCACAAATGCCGTTGGGGATAACAACTTTTTTAAGACAATCAAAGCCGCTGAAAGCTTCCTTTTCAATAGCTGTTATCTTTGTATTTTCATCATATGAAGTCGGAATATACGCATCGTCCAAGCCGTAATATCCGCCCTGAAACAAGCCGACAGTGGCATAAAAATTTCCGTTTTCATCGTCTTGAAACTGAATTACAAACTGACCGTCGGCTGAAGCCTTTAGGCGATATTTTTGGTCAACAGCCATTTGTTCAAATCTGTTATTTACAATTGTCGCCCTGGCAAGGAAAGACAATCCGAGCAAAGCGGCAACCGAGATGCAAAGAACAATGAAAAATTTATGAATAAACAGTTTACTTTTCATTCAGCTCACCTTCTGTCATTTTCAAAACAACATCACAAACTTCTTCCAAATCCTCTTTGTGATGAGTTGTGATAACTACGAGCGCACCTCTTTCTTTTTCTTCTTTAAGAAGCTTGTAAATCAGCTGTACACCGTCATTATCAAGTGCATTTGTCGGTTCATCAAGCAGGATGATTTTCTGCTTTTCAAACACAGCCTGAGCAATATTCAGCCTCTGTTTCATACCAAGCGAAAACTTTTTCACCTTTAAATCGGACTTTAATCCAACACGCTCAAGCGCTGTTTTAATATCTTCATCGGTGGCGGTTTTCTTGATTTTGCCGAGGATTTTCAGATTATCGAAAGCATTGTACTGGGGCAACAGGTTCATATTTTCAATCACGATGCCTATGCTCGGAGGGAACGACATATCCTTGTGCAAAACCTTTCCGTCAATCACAACAGAGCCGCTGTCGGGAACAAGCAAGCCTGCAATTGCTCTCAAAAGCATAGTTTTGCCCGAACCGTTGTGTCCGTAAATTCCGTAGATTTTGCCGTACTCAAAATTGTAACTTACATTATTTAAAATCGGTCTTGATTTGATACTTTTACAATAATTTTTTATTTCTACCATAATATCACCTCAAAAAATATCGGTTTTCTTAAATCTCAAATTCAGAATAAAAATGCACAAAGCATTTAACGCAACTATGAATAACAGGTATCCGTAGTAAATGCTCTCGCCCGACACAGCACCGTTCTGCATTCCGAACATCAAGCTCGGGAAGAGAATCATTTTCCAAATCGGTGCGTCAACAAAATTCTGAACCAAATAGTACGCAATAAAGCAATAGATGAAAATTCCTATGTTCACAACGTGTGCAGGAATACTGATTTCAAGCAAAGACTGAATAACTATCAGCGAAAAAATTGTCAGAAAGTACATAATCAAAGATTTAAGAGTTCCGCTTTCAACGGGAGTCATACTTTCTCTTGCAACAAAAAAGATTATGAACTGGAACAAAACAATGCAAATCAATGCTATAAAATTGTTAAGACAACGCTTTAAAATCAGCACTGTTTTTGAATAATTGCGTACAATCAACATCTTGCCGTAGCCTTGTTTAAGGTTCTCAATTGAGCCGCTCGTAAAGAAGAGAATAAAACATACGGGCAGCAAAAGCAGCATAAATTTTGTAATTTCAAAGCCGTAATCGCTTGGAGCTAAACCAATCATAAAGGCATTTTGAAAGTTTCCCTGAAATACACAACTGAACAATTGAGCAAAGCACGCAACAATCAGTATTATCGACAAAACAAGCTTACTTTTTAACATTACTCAAAACATCCTTTTTCTGATACAAAAAGTAGGAAGAGAAGATAAGCATAAACATCATAAGCAATGCTCTTAATATAATGCCCCACATATCCGACAGAACCATTTCGCCGTGCATAAGTTTTGACACCACTACGGAATCTCTGAACGGCAACCATACTTTACTTATCATGAAAATAATAGTCGCAAATAACTCTATAAGATATAATGCAATAGTAATGAACGGAGCAACTTTGGGAGAAATTATTATTCCGAATGAGAGCATAACGAGTCCTGCTCTGAAATAAAACAAAAACAAAGTCAAAAGTTCAAGTGCCGAATATTGCAGAAAATTCAATTCTAAAATCAGGTTAATGTCAAAGCAGATGAGTGCCGCAACTACGTTGACTGCTTCTATCAAAAATGAAAACAAAAAAGCAAATACCGCACAATCAGCAATTCTTCCTGTCACAAAAGAGGCTCTCGATTTCAGTCTTACAATGTAGCTTTCATTCTCATCGGTAAATATGTAAAACAAAAACAAAACGAACAATATTATATAAAAACCGATAACATTGCCAGATGTGATAAAGTCACCATCACCGCCCGCAACATTATAAAAAATATTTTTTGGGCTTAACTTCTCAGAATAATCCGAATTCAAATAATTATAAAATCGTAAATATGTGTATGTGCAAAGCGAAATAAAAAACACTGCGCAAAGCGGAAGTACGATTGCATATTTTCTTAATTTACACCTGATCATACTTAGTCACCTTAAAGAACGAAAACAAAACAGCAACCACATTTGTAGCTAATACGAAAATAACTGAAGGAAGTGCATATGACAATGGATATTCGGTAAAAGGCTGAAAAGCCATCATAATAGACTGTTTAGCAATTGACGGTATATACCACAATATAAATATTAACGGATAAAGGATAAATCTGTTTGGAAATGCCATTGCAAGTGCCGTTGCACCGCTTCCCACAACGCCACCGGTGAGCGAAAGCAGAAGAATACAAAGCAGGTTATAAAACATTGGGTGGCTATAATACTCCGCCATACTTGGAATTGCTTTTATAGATTCCGGATCCATAAATAAATATGTACCTCCTGCAAAAACAATATACACCATAAGGAGATTAAGCAAAAGAGGAATTATAATAATCAAAAAAGAAATAACAAAACTTTTAAGCATATTTAATGCAAAATATTTATTCTTACCTCTTTTTGTGATAAGAATATTTTTGTATCCTATTCTGTAATCCTCAATGCAATCATCCGCAACAACGATTGCTAAAAGCAGTGGTAAATACCACTTTAGTAATTTTCTTAACCCTCCAATTGAGAAACCTCCTAAAAAGGTCGCCAAATACGGTGCAGGAACAGAAGCTCCTTTACTTAGATCAATCAGAGTCAACAGTATATCAAGTATAGGAGCAATAAAAATATACAGTATAACGCCTAATTTAAGTTTGTTATTAAATATTCGGGTAATATAATATGACATAATTTTCACCTCAATTTATAGGCTGATTCGTTATATATTTAATGGTAAATCTGCAAATGACTTATGAGGAATAAAAGTTAATTAACAAACAGTAGTTATTCAAAAAAGATTATATTTTTTAATCTTTGAACGGATGATATGCAGTTTCTTCATCCCAGTAACCTGCAACATAATATTTTGTTTCAACATCATTATTATTATATATAGCAAGACCAACATTCATATTTTTGCATGAATCATATGCAGCAAAGAAATGATCCTTATTTCCTTGATGAACCTCTTGAATATTTGATTGTTTCGAATACCAAGGACCTGAAAGATAGAAGTTCATTATGGTACCTCTGCCTTCTTCAGAAAAGGTAAAGTTTACCTTCCAAGGAACTTTTTTATCTGAATTTCCTCTGTACTCAGCATTACTATAAACTACATCTTGATTTCCTGGAACACGAACATAAAACGGAACATCGTTATCCGAGCCGTATGCTGATGCACCAAATGCAAAAACAGAAATAAAAACGGTTGCCACAATTGCCATTGCTAATAATCTTTTATAGAATTTCATTTCGTCACCTCATTTTTCTTAATATCCAGACCTCCTCACAAGCCATTGTACAGATTTACCATTTAAACAAACGCAAATGCACGATTTATCCGTTTAAATTATTTATAATATTTTGATGTTTTTAATTTTAAGTTATTGTATCTTTAGTCGTATACAACTGATAATTCAGTAGATTACACTTCAATTAACTCTGTAATTATTATTGCAATACTTTTTATACATTGACTTTATAATGCTATTATATCACATTTTAATAATATTTCAAGCAAATCAGGTAATTTTTACGACAAATTTTTACACAATAATTTGTAAATATTGCACAATGGCTATTATTTAATATTGTATTGCTATATGCTTTAAATCAACTAATTTCTTTTATATTCAAATTATATAAATGCAAAGCGACTGTAAAATGACTATAGCCTTTTTACAAAATAAAACAGGAAAACAAAGCGACAAATACGCACTTTGTTTTCCTGTTTTATTTATTTGATATTTTATTGTATTGTTAATAGCTTCCGCACATCAGAGCATTTTCCAATTTTCCGCATCAAACACACCTTTGGTGGTTATTCTCAAGCTTGGGATAACGGGCAGACTTAGAAACGAGAGAGTCATAAACGGATCAATGCTTTTGTCCGCACCAAGTTCATATGCTGACAACTTTGCGTTTTCAAGCTTTTCGTTTACGGTTGTCAGCGGTTCATCGGACATCAAGCCTGCAATCGGGAGTTCGAGCAGAGCCTTAATTTTGCCGTTTTCAACAACTGCGATACCGCCCTTGCTGTCCTTGATTGCGTTCACGGCAACGGCAATATCATCATCATTACAGCCGACTGTGATAATGTTGTGCGAATCGTGGGCAACCGAGGTTGCGACTGCACCCGATTTCAGCGAATAGCCTTTAACATAGCCGACACCGATATGATTTGTGCCTTTGTGACGCTCAATGCAGGCAATTTTCAGAATATCGTTTTCCACATCAATTTTATCTGCTGAGCCGAGATTGCGTGTGAGCAATTCACCGCCGACAAGACCGATAAGCCCGAGTTTTCCGTCAACCTTGAAACTGCTCGGAGTTACGCTGTCAAGGTGAAAAGTGTCAAAGCATTTTTCGGCAAGCTTTTCATCAACTGTGGGAGCAGAAAAGTCCTTAACTTCGCCGTCAAAAACAAGCTTGCCACGCTTGAAAACAGTTTCAACATTGAAATCTTCAAGATTATCGACAACAACAATATCGGCAAGATAACCCGAAGCAATCGCACCTTTGTTATTGAGCAAAAAATATCTTGCGGCATGGTGGGTTGCTGTTTTGAGGGCAACAATCGGATCTGCACCGTTTTTCAGCGCCTGTTTTACAATGTAGTCAATATGACCGCCGTGAAGCAAATCACTTGGATGCTTATCATCTGTTGCAAACATACACCTTGAGTAATACTGCTGAGTCAAAAGCGGCATAAGCGCCTTGAGATTATGAGCGGCAGTACCCTCTCTAATCATAATAAACTGACCTTTTCTCAACTTTTCAAGGGCATTTTCAAAGGTGGAACACTCGTGGTCGGAATACACTCCTGCGGCAATGTATGCGTTGAGGTCATTGCCCGAAAGCTCAGGAGCGTGACCGTCAATCTTCTTGTGATGAGCCTGCGAGGTAACAATTTTTGAAAGCACATTTTTACCGCCGTTGATAACACCGACATAGTTCATCATCTCTGCAAGTCCGAGTACCTTTTTATTATCCAAGTACAAGTCAATATCCTTGCAGTCAAGCTCCGCACCGCTCTCGTCAATTTCTGTGGCAGGCACACATGACGGCATCATAAAATGAACATCAATCGGCAAATTTTGTGATGCCTGAATCATATATTCAACTCCGTCAATGCCCATTACATTTGTGATTTCGTGAGGGTCGGTTATGACTGTGGTTGTACCGTGGGCAACAACTGCCTTTGCAAATTCAGCAGGAGTCACCATTGAACTTTCAAGGTGAATATGTGCGTCAATAAAGCCGGGGAGAACGAGTTTTCCGCTGACATCAATCTCTGTTTTACCGTCATATTTTCCGACGCCGGCAATCAGTCCGTTTGCAACGGCTATGTCACCGCACAAAAATTCATTTGAAAATACATTAAGATACTTTGCGTTTTTCAAAACAAGGTCTGCCTTTTCCCTGCCTGCCGCAACTGCAATTATTCTCTGCTTTGCTGCAAGCTGTCTGTCTGTTTTCTGTCCGTATATTTCCTGCATAAAAGCACCGCCCTTCTTATATATATTTACAAGATTATAACACTTTGCAAAAACCATTTCCATAAGTAAATTTCACGAATATCATACGCTGTTTTTTAGCAACTTGCATAAAAATTCTGCAATTTCAAAGAACTATAATAAATAGTTTTTACAATTTATCATTTTAATATGATATACCACGATAATTTTTGCAATGTGAAATTTTTTATGTTTTCATCTCTTAGAGTTTTTTATTATGTATCAGTAAATTGTTGCCGTAAAACTCACTTTTAACATACAAAATGTTACAAAGCCTTCAAATACACAAAATATAATATTATCCTCAACTACGCTCAAATATACAAAATGCATTCTCAAAACAAGCGCAAAAAAACGGCACTCCGAAAAATATCGGAGTGCCGTAATTATTTTGTTTAATTACAGAGTCAGGAATAAACCGAGTCGGAATTATTTAGCGTAAGCTGAATCTCCGCCGATCTGACCGTCGATACCTGTAAATCCGCTTGCGCAGCATACATAAACTCTCATGTTAGCCTTAGCAAGTTCCGGAACTGTAAGTGTACCGTCTGTAACATACTTAACATCACCTGTAACAGCGTCAACATACTTGCCGTTAGGAATGTTCTTAAATGTTGCACCTGAAGAAATTGAAACGAGTGCAAGGCTGTCTGTGTTGTCGTCAGTATAACGGCGAACATAAGACATATCTCCACCTGTTACATATGTGTTTGATGCTGTGTACTGACCCTTCTGGAGAGCGGGGATAGCACGACGAATAGCATTAACCTTTGAAAGGTGCTTACTGAGCGGGCTTGCAAGAGTGTCAGCAACAGTGCCTGATGCTGTGTACTCACTGAAGTCAGTAGCGTTTACAGTACCCTCAAGATAATCACCGAAGTATGCACGACCTGAGTTTTCAAGAGAAATAAGTGTACCCTTATCAATAAGCTCACCCTTCTTGAACTCAACTTCTGAACCATAGTATACGCAAGGAATACCACGGAATGTGAACATAAGATCCATATTCTCTGCCCATGTCTGTGTACCGCCTGTGAAACGAGTTGTTTCATCCGGCTGTTCAGGAGCATAGTCGTGTGAATCAACATACATTACGCTGTATGTTGCATCATTGTAATACTGGTCGTTGTTAACAGCGAAGTTATAAGCGTTCTTAGCGCTACCGAACATTCTGTGCATCTGGAAGTCAATTGCATCCATGCCTGATGCCATAGAACGGTCGGAACCGTGATATGTAATACCGTCAAGGTAAGCGTTGTCGCTCTTTGGCTGTGTAGAATCCATATCACCGTTGTAATTATCTTCTTCAAGATAATGCTGAAGAACGAGGTTCATGTTGTCGTTGATTTCTGAAGCTGATGTGCCCCAGTTCCAGCTGTCTGCCCACTTAGAGTTAGACTCTTTCCATGTGTAGTAAGGAGTTGACTCCTCGGCATGGCCACGATACCAAACTGATGTGTATCTTGTGCAGATTTCGCCGAACATATAGAAGTTAGGCTTGCCTGCTGCCTTAGCAGCGTCCATAAGCTGATCATTGAACATAATGTTGAGAGATACTCTCGGAATGTGACGAACAGTATCAACACGGAAGCCGTCAACGCCCATATCCATATACTTTGAATATGAATCTACAACATATTCTGCAACTGCAGGGTTCTCTGTGTTAAGGTCAACGCAGTCGCCTGCAATCTGGCTGAACTTTGTTGTCCAGTCATCATAGTTAGGACTCTGGAAATAGCCTGTATGATAGTAGTTGTTCGGGTTGTAAGTATCACTCTGTGAAATCTTATCCATAGAGAAGTCCTTAGCTGCGGGCTGAGGTCCTGTTGAGTTACCGTTGTCGCCTGAGTAAGTAACATTCTTCATAAGATTAAGTCTCTGCTGATACTGAACACCCGGCTTCTGAGCCCAGTATTCCTCAGGTGACTTAAGGCCGTATGTATCAAGAAGATACTGTGTAGGAATCAATGACTCCTGAAGGTTGCCAAGGTCTTTAGTTGTATCCTTTGTGAAAAGATCACAGAAGTGTGCTTCACCAAAGTTACCTGTGTGCTGAAGAACTACGTCCTGAATAATCTTCATGCCCTTCTGGTGAGCATCGTGAATAAGATCCTCGTATGTGTAGTCTGAGCTTTCATAACGAGCATCAACTGTTGACAAATCCATAGCATGATAGCCGTGGTAGTCATAGCCTGATCCGTTTGTAACAACAGGTGTTACCCAAATTGCGCTGAAGCCGAGAGCCTTGATGTAGTCGAGCTTTTCGCCAAGACCCTTGAAGTCACCACGCCATGCAGGGTCGTCATCACCGTTGCCGGCTGTGCCGTCATCCCAGCAGTGAACATCGTTGCCTGTATCGCCGTCATAGAAACGGGTTGTCATAACGAAGTAGATTGTTTCTTCACGCATATCAACGCTGCCAATAGGATCCGGCTCGTCAGGGTTGTATTTTGACCACTTACCGTTCTCAAAGTACCAGTCTGAGCTTGCTCCTGACTCAAGCTTTTTCTCTGTAGAGTACTGCTTGCCGTCTGCGTCTGTGATAATTGCGTTTACTTTTGTAACATCAGCTACATGGTAGTTGTACCATTTGTCGCCCTTTGTCATCTTCTCACCGGGGTAAGACTTTGACATAGCGCTATTTGTAGGAAGCGAGTTCCACAAATATACATATGGCTGAGTGCCGTCCTTCATTCTTACATGAATTGTAATGCCTGTATTTGTTGTATCCGCAGCAACAGCATCAGAGTCGGAACTCTGAGCTGCATTTACAGAAATCACGCCTACGGTTACAACCATCATTACAGCAAGAACAAGCGCACACAGCTTCTTGATTCCTGTCATAAGTATATCTCCAATCTTTTTTATTTAATTTAGATTATTTAAGATTTACAACAATTGTCTGGATAATAGTTGCGTCTTTAATGCTGATTATGCCGTCACCGTCAAGATCACATATTGCAAGATCAAGCTGATCGAGCGAAGGAACACCTGCGTCATGAACAAGTGACTTCTGGAGATATGTTGTGTCAATAACAGTTACAGCACCGTCACCGTTAACATCACCGCGGAGTCTTTCGGGAGCAGTTGTAGGCTGAACTGCTGTAGTCGGCTGAACCGGTGAAGTAGTTGGCTGTGGCTTTGTTGCAGGCTGAGGAGCTGTTGTAGGCTGCGGAACAGTAGTTGGCTGAGGAGCTGTTGTAGGAACAACAACTGTTGTCGGCTCAGTAACATCATCTGCTGCTGTGTAAGTATATGTCTTGTTTACTGTGCTGTTGTCAGAGCCCTGAACATATACATTAACCTTGTATTCGCCCTTCATTGTAGGAACGAATGTGTAAATGTTGTTGAGTGTGTAGTAAGGAGTGTTCTGAGCGCCGTTAGGATCAGTTACAACATACTTGTAGAAAAGAAGGTTTGTACCTGTCTTACCGCCGCCTGCCTTAACTGTTACAGTAGCAGTTGAGTTAACCTTAATGAGGTTAAGGTTTGCAGGAGTAACACTCTTGATGATTGGCTTAACAAGTGCTGAGTCGTCCTTAACTTCAAGAGTCATTGTACGGCTGTTTGTGTTGCCGTCTGTATCCTTAAAGTCAAATGTAATTGTGTATTCACCTGCAACTGTAGGAGTCCATGTTACTGATTTTGCTGAAGAGAAGTCGGAAAGTGTTGATGTTCCGCCCTGTGCGTTAGTAACAGAGAACTTGTAGCTTACTGCTGCACCGCTCTTATTGGCAGCAGTTGCAGAAAGCTGTACATCTGTACCTGTGTAGATGTTTGATGCAGGATCAGCAGTAAATTCCTTAACCTGGAGAGGGCTTGTATCATAAACAGACCACTGATTAGTCTTGTTGTTGTATATATAGCCGTCCTTTGCAGTAAGGTCACCTGTCTGTGACTGACCGCTGTTGCTGAAGATGCAGCTTGTAAATGTCTTTGATGCAGTATACTGATAGACATTGCCGCCGATGTTTGTCATCTTTACGCCCGGCCATGCGCCGTTGCTGTCAGAATTGCTGTTCCACATATAAGCAACAGGTGTTGCCCAACCTGCCTCGTTATTGAGGAAAATAGTTGTGCCTTCACTGCCCTGTGTGGGAGTTGTTGCTGTTGTTGCTGTTGTTGCTGTTGTTGCGCTTGTAGGTGTCTGAACAGTTGGACCCTGTGAAGGAGCACCTGCATAATCCGACCATGTTTTCTTTGAAAGGTCATAGATTTTGCCGTGACCCGGGTATGTAAGGTCGCCTGTCTGCTCTGAGCCGTTGTTGAAGATTACCATTGTATAATCCTTGTCAAGAGTGTAGGAATATACACCGTCTTCAACCTTTGTCATTGCTTTACCCGGCCAAGATGCGTTGCTGCCGAGACCGTCAGTCCACATATAGCAGTTAACATTTGACCAGCCGTTGTTTACCTTAACGTAAACAGTATCGCCTGTTGCAGCAGAAGCGCTTACTGCACCGACGAATACGGTTGAAACCGCCAGCATAAGGCAAAGCACAAGGCAAATGATTTTGTGTTGTCTTTTTACCATTTTGATTTCCTCCAAAATTATTTTTTGTTGCATGTGTGAAGCTACTCAACACTACTCCACAATTACTCTTTCATTTTACATTATCGAATCGGTTTTTATTTTCTTTTTTAGAATAATAAAATATCTTGTGTCACAAAATATTCACATTCAAATTGTGCATATTAAACAATAAGAAAATAAATAGCAAAAAATGAAAATATAAAACGCAACAAATCAGATGTGTGCTTATAATTTTCGAGCTTTTTTGACCGACTCATAAACGACTTTTATATTAACTTGTTTTTTTTAAATCAAAATTCATTAAATCGGATTACTTCCCCTTGATTTTGTCCCAGTAGGCTTTAAACGCCTGTTCGTTCTTGTTTTTGCCGTACTCATAATACTTTTTATCCTTTAATGCGTCGGGCAGATATTGCTGTTCAACATAGTGGTTCGGAAAATCGTGGGGATACAGATAAAACTGACCCTTATTCAGGTTGTCTTCTCCGTCGCAGTGCTTATTCTGCAGTTGTCTGGGCACCGGTCCCGAATTACCTGTGTGAATATCTGCCAAGGCTCTGTTTATTCCCATATATGCCGAGTTGGATTTTGGAGCATTGCACACCATCACCACCGCGTCTGCAAGTGGTATTCTCGCCTCGGGAAGCCCTACAGCCTGCGCCATATCCACGCACGACTTTACAATCGGCAAAAGCTGCGGATACGCAAGCCCCACATCCTCACACGCACACACCATAAGTCTGCGGCATGCACTGGGCAAATCGCCTGCCTCAAGAAGTCTTGCAAGATAATGAAGCGCCGCATCGGGGTCACTGCCGCGCATACTTTTTTGATATGCTGAAATAATATCGTAATGCTCATCGCCCTCACGGTCATATCTTACTGCACTTTTCTGCACAAGCTGTTCAACGGTTTCAAGTCTTACAACCTTTTTTCCGTCAATTTCATCTGTTGCAATCACGGAAAGCTCAACCGCATTCATAGCCTTGCGAACATCTCCGCCACAGCCCGTTGCAATTTTTTTTGCACACTCCTCCGACATTTCAATATCAATGCCACTCTCTTCGGCAAGAAAATCACATGCACGGTAAACCGCCCTTTCAACCTCGTCGGGAGTAACCGGCTTAAATTCAAAAACCGTTGAACGGCTGAGTATTGCGTTATATACATAAAAGTACGGATTTTCGGTTGTTGAAGCAATCAGGGTTATACTTCCGTTTTCGATGTATTCAAGCAGGGTTTGCTGTTGCTTTTTGTTAAAATACTGAATCTCATCAAGATAGAGAAGAATACCGTTTACTCCTGAAAATGTGTTGAGCTGCGAAACAATTTCCTTTATATCGGCGGTTGACGCAGTTGTGCCGTTCAGCTTTTTGAGAGTACGGTTTGTTTTTCTTGCAATATATGTTGCAAGTGTAGTCTTGCCCACACCCGAGGGTCCGTAAAAAATAAGATTCGGAATATCTCCGCTGTCAATAATTTTCCGCAATGGCTTTTCGGGTGCAATAAGATGCTTTTGTCCCACTATATCATCAAGAGTTTTCGGGCGGATTCTGTCCGCAAGCGGTTTGTTCATAGTTTTTTCCCCTTGTGATTTTTAAGTTGCATATTTTCTGCATATTTCAAAGTTATCATTCTCGGCTTAGTCCTCGCCGGTCGTTATTTTAAGGCTGCGAACCTCGGCTCTTCTTTCTGTCAAGCCTCGTTGTTCTCCGCTTTCCTTAAAATATCTCCCACTCGTCTAATCCGTTCCAATCACTCTGTGATTTCCTCGGCTTAGTCCTCGCCGGTCGTTATTTTAAGGCTGCGAACCTCGGCTCTTCTTTCT